>LNFM01000062.1_pt1 | contig 240577 bp, 212 predicted proteins | sample 596031 | NCBI WGS metagenome assembly LNFM01 (sample SAMN04254537, study PRJNA301005) | activated carbon metagenome | isolation source: dual media filters at the Ann Arbor, Michigan drinking water treatment plant | place: USA: Ann Arbor | reverse complement strand
CTTACAAAACTACTTCTGAAACCGTTCCGGCTCCAACTGTTCTGCCGCCTTCGCGGATCGCGAAGCGGAGTCCTTTTTCCATTGCGATCGGGGCGATCAGTTCGATCTCCATCGCGATGTTGTCTCCCGGCATAACCATTTCAACTCCGGCTGGAAGGTGTGCAACACCTGTTACGTCCGTTGTTCTGAAGTAGAACTGCGGGCGATATCCCGTAAAGAACGGGGTGTGGCGTCCGCCTTCTTCTTTCGTCAGTACATACGCCTCGGCCTTGAACTTCGTGTGCGGCGTGATCGTGCCTGGTTTGGCAATGACCTGTCCGCGTTCGATCTCCTTTCTTTCAACGCCTCTCAGCAGAAGGCCGACGTTGTCGCCTGCCATTCCCGAATCGAGAAGCTTCTTGAACATTTCGACACCGGTGACAACCGAGTTTCTCGTGTCTTTGATACCGACGATCTCGACCGGTTCGTTGACGTTGATCTGTCCGCGTTCGATACGTCCGGTTGCGACTGTTCCGCGGCCCTGGATGGTGAAGATGTCTTCAACCGGCATCAGGAACGGCTTGTCTGTTTCGCGGGCAGGTGTCGGGATGAAATCATCGACCGTCTGCATCAGCTCATCGATCTTTGCTTCCCAAGCCGGGTCGCCTTCGAGAGCCTTCAGAGCCGAACCCTGGGTGATCGGCGTGTCGTCGCCCGGGAATTCGTACGAGCTAAGCAGTTCGCGAATTTCCATGTCGACGAGTTCGAGAAGTTCTGCGTCATCGACCATGTCCGCTTTGTTCATGAAGACGACCATCGAAGGTACGCCAACCTGACGGGCAAGCAGGATGTGCTCGCGGGTCTGCGGCATAGGCCCGTCGGTCGCAGCAACCACCAGGATCGCTCCGTCCATCTGTGCGGCTCCGGTGATCATGTTCTTGACGTAGTCAGCGTGGCCCGGGCAATCGACGTGTGCGTAGTGGCGGTTTGCCGTTTCGTACTCAACGTGTGCCGTTGCGATCGTAATACCACGAGCCTTTTCCTCAGGCGCGTTGTCGATCGAATCAAACGCTCGGACCTGCATCTTCGGGTTATGCTTCGGCCGCCGTCAAGGTCGTCTTTCCATGGTCCACGTGACCGATCGTTCCAATATTTACGTGCGGCTTACTGCGATCGAATTTCTCTTTGCTCATCTGATGTTTATTCCTCTCTAAAAATAGCTAACAGCTGAGAGCTAACAGCTATCAGCCATATTAATTACAAAAACTGGAGCCCAAGCCGGGATTTGAACCCGGGACCTCATCCTTACCAAGGATGCGCTCTACCCCTGAGCTACTTGGGCCGGTACTCCAAAAAATGGAGCGGAAGACGAGACTCGAACTCGCAACATTCAGCTTGGAAGGCTGACGCTCTACCATTGAGCTACTTCCGCGAGATAAAGGTTAAAAAGTCAAAAGATATGCACGCCGCCGTATCTATCCCTTCTTCTCACCGTTATCCTTTCAAAATGGTGCATGGGGTAGGATTTGAACCTACGTAGGAAATTAATCCGACGGGTTTACAGCCCGTTGCCTTTGACCGCTCGACCACCCATGCGTGGTATCTTTGATGCTTCAACCGACTTTTTGAGCCAATTAGCAAATTTCTTATGATAGCGAAAGCCTGTATAGCGCGCAAGTTCCGCGCGCTAGGTTTTTCGTCGCTACTTCGATCTCGGGTGAAACTTCTCGTATTTCCTCTTCAATTCCGGACTCGTAATGTGAGTATATATCTGCGTCGTCGAAATATCAGCATGCCCGAGCATCTGCTGGACCGAGCGAATATCCGCACTATTTTGGATCAAATGCGTAGCAAACGAATGCCTAAGCGTGTGCGGAGAAACGCCTTCAAATCCGCACTTCTTGGCGTAGCCGACGATCGCCAAATAGATCGTCTGGCGATCGATCGGCCCGCCGGAAGCATTTACGAACAAGCGATCCCCACCCGCAATGTCTTTCGATCTCCGCAGGGCGAGATAAGATCGAAGCCACTCGATCGCACTCGCCCCAACCGGGACGCGCCGCGTCTTATTCCCTTTACCGGTAGTCGTAACGATGCCGCCCTCAAGATCAACGTCACCGATCCGCAGCGTCGCCGCCTCAGAAACACGCAGTCCTGAAGCATACATCAGCTCTAATATTGCCCGGTCTCGCAGGCCGTATTCAACAGAAGTATCGGGCGTCGCGAGGAGTCTTTCGATCTCGTTTCTATTAAGAAATCGCGGTAAGTATTGCCCTTTCTGCGGGCTAACGAGATCTTCAGCGGGATTTTTAACGATGTGTCCTTCGAACATCAGAAACTTGTAAAATCCTCTAACCGAACTGATCAACCGGCGCTTTGAATTTTCAGAAAGCGGCTCCGTGCCAAGGTCGATCAGCCATTCTCGTAGATCCGTTCGCGAGACCGCGATCATCTCGATCCCGTTCTTGTCCGTCCAAACCTTAAGCCGGCCGAGGTCCGTCGCGTAACTCTCGATAGAGTTAGCCGACAGGCCTTTCTCGACCCTGCAGTAGGTCAGGTATTCGTGGATGAGGTTGCGGTTCGCCATCGGCAGGTTAAACCGTCACTTTCCGGCTCGACGCGACGGCGATCTGATGTAGTGTTTCAGGCGCTATATCCGCGCCGTTTGGCCAAGACACGGTCCAACCGTCGAGCGAAAACTGCTTAAAGTAGTCGCTCTCCTTCAAAGGCTCGAAAAAGGGATATTTCTCGATCCACGGAGAAAAATCTACCTCCGCGCTCACACCATCACTGAATACAAGAGCGAGAATCTTGTCCCGAACAAAATCTGCCTTTATAACGACAACTTCCATGATCATGTTAGTGGATCAATACGCCTGAAAGCCCGGCCCTGCTGCATTTCATTCCAATTCGACTCTAATTCGTCCGAATGAAGATCGACCCACTCCCTAACCAATCGAGTAGCCGTCCTCGAACCCAAATCACCCCGCAACACATTCCCGCGAAAATCAAAAACCGCTTTTCCACCCTGATACTCCGCATGAAAATGTGGCGGGTTATGTTCGTCGTAGAACATTTTAATAACAATGCCAAAGAACAAAGATATGGTCGGCATACGATCAAAAACTAAAAAGTATTATAGCAGTCGAGCGTCAATCCATATGCGAAAAATAAACTGGCTTCGGACAGTCGGCGTTGACCGCTATACTTTGGCCGGCTTGAGCGAGCAGCCGATGATGACGTGATCGGGACAAACTCCACGATCGTAGATCAGATTCTTCGCCGATCTTTGCCAACTGCTCGGTAAGCTTTCGCTTGACGGTGCATTGGTCTTCGAAAGTCATTTCGGGCAAAGCCTCGATCAAGATTGGCGTTGCGTCGCCGCGGAGGTCGGCATTGTAGCGGGCGTCGAATTCACGCCCTTGTCGCATTAGGGCGATGTTGGTGCGGGCGATGAATTCGTCTGGGTTGAGAACGTGTGCGGCACCAATGACAAAGAATGCCGACCACAACGCTCCCCATGCAAAATATTGGCGATATCCGCGAAGCACCGTCGCCGAAAACCAGATAAATACGATCGCCAGCCAGGACATAAAAATCAGCGGGTAAAGCCGAACCGTTGTCATTCCGTACCCCAGACTTCCGGTCAGAAGAACGAGACGTTGGACCGCCGATGCCATGATGACAAACAAAAGAACGATCTGAATTCCGGCCAGAACTTTGAAGATCAGCTGCGCGGGCTTTGCGTCCTTTCGAATAAGCCACTGACCGAAGAGCAGGATCGGCAGTACGAGAGCCGCGACTGCGACCAGTTCGCCAAAACCACTTCGAGCGTATTCCGCTAGTTTGAAATCCGGCGTGCTTTGGACAAGGTCCATACCGCCGAATAGATACGGGATCTGAACTACAACAAAACTGAGGAAGAGAAGATTCACGAGCCCAAGCACGATCGATACCTCGACCGTTCCAAGCGTGAAACCGACGGGAAGCAGCGAACTGTCAAATTTGGCCCAGTCCCAGAACTTCGGCTCGGGCTGTTTTGCCGAATCTGCGGGAACCTCCGTCGGGTCGGCTTGGTGTGGAGGGTCTGAGATGTTTATGTGCTCGAGAAGTGAAATATTATTCGGAATGTGAGGCGAAGTCTCGGTTGGTGGCGTCGCTGTTGGCTCGGCCTGTGGTATCGGCGATGACTTTGCCGGATCGAAAACATCGACGTCGTATATCAGAACGCTGCGCAAAAATCCTGCTGAGAGCCATGCAAGCACGGACGTCAGGATAATGTGTGAGACGATGACATCCGGCTCAACATTAAATACGCGCTGAACCCACCCCGCGTATACCGCATCCGCCGCAACGAACAGCGCACCGAAGATCAAAAGGATCGGCGTCACGATCGCGATGCCGCGAAGCACGGAAAATAGGTGTCGCGTAAAGCCGTTCTTCGGCAGATTGCCCCACTCGATGTCATTAAAAAGCAGCAAGAATGGAGAGAAGAATGAACCGAACGCACTGAGCAGAAACGCTACGCCGTATTGGAAAATGCCTGCGACCCGTGCGGCCAAACCCATTCGCGGCAAAAAGAGGATCGCAAGTATCGAAATGATAGCGAAGGTATCGATCGTCTTTAACTCGATCGAATCACGCCACGCAAACATCGACGCAAAAAAGATCAAAGCCCCGAACAAAGACATCGTCTGCCGAGTCAAAAAATCCGGAGCATGCCGCCGAAGAAGCATGTACATACCAGCAACGAACGCGAGATTAAACAAAGTCGCGTTTATCCCCCAGGGCCCGACCCGCAGCAAAACATTGCCCAGCAAGCCAAGGATCAAGGCAACCTGGATCACTTCTAAACCGATTTTCGTGCGTATGTTCATAAATTTGCTAGAAGCCAAAGATCTCTATTTTTCGCGAAACTGCAGGAAATGCGCTGTTGACTATCCATGGGATCGTAAATCCCGTGATCGCACACAACGCGGTCACGAAATTTAGTGTCGCGGTGTCGTAATATTCCGACGCCGCACGCCTCGCCCTTACGGCGTTTCGCAGGAAGACGATCGAGGTAAGAAACGGTGAAAATCCCAGAAGCCCAACTAAAAATATTGTGCCTAGGATACTAATTGGAATCAGCGGAACTGCGATCAAGGCCGCTACAATTCCGGCCACGAAGAACAGGCCCGCGAGCGGCGCATTGAGCGATCTTAGCCGCTCGCCCCAAAGCAGCCACGCGGCCAGGCCCATTATCGCGGTCCCACTGAGCAGGTAGGCAAATATCCTGTAGTGAGGAAGAATGCCTTCTTCGTAGCGGAAAACGATAGGATCGAAAAAGAAACAGATCCTCGGTAGGAAAATACCAAAGCCCCAGTCGAATTTTCGTTGCTTCAACGTCGTTACCCTGCCGAACTGGCGACGCCAGAACCCCGGTTCGATCGCACCTTCATTGTACTTTTCAACCGTCGCAAGAGGCTTGCCTTGTGGACGTTCCAAGGGCATAGGCCCAATGAAATCAGGCTCTTCGAATGCGTAATATGTCCGACCACTAACTTCCAGATATTTCGCTTCCATATTGCTTGTCAGAACCGCCTGCGTTAGCGGGCGGCAATGTCCTCACGTCGTCTTCAAGTCCCGCGTCGATTAATCCCTGTCCCTGTTGCCGCCCGCTTACGCAGGCGGTTCTGACAGCTCTAGGCCAGCGGTCTTTGGAGTGCCTTTTTGAAAAACCAGCGGCTGGCCACCGCGAGTAACAAAAACATCCCCGGGAATCCGATCGCCGCAAGCATCGTTGCGCCCGTCCGATACATTTCGCCGTTTTCCGCCGTCACGACCAGGTAAACGAGCCTAACCGTCAAATACCCGAAAAACGCCGCCGGGATGCCAAACGTCAGCCCGCAGAGGGCGAAAAGGTATTTGTTTGTGAGGGCTGTCGAGTTGAACATGCTCTTTTGACGCCGCCGACCGCGTTTTGTTCCCGAATTTTATCGCGTTCCTTTCATCGCCTTGATCAAAGCTTCCATATGATCGAGATACCTCGTCAGAGCCGCCCGGCCTTCTTTTGTGATCGCGTATTCAGTCAGCGGCATGCGGCCTTTGAAGGATTTTTCGCAGGTGATATAGCCCGCTTCCTCGAGTTTCCGGGCGTGAACGCTGATGTTGCCGTCTGTGGTGTCGAGCAGCTTTTTCAGGTCTGAGAAGCTGAGTTTCTGATTCGCCGCCAAAGCGCTGACGATGCCGAGGCGCATGCGTTCGTGGATGACCTTGTCCAGGTCGTTCGAAACCGTCTCAGCCGCTTTTTCGACACGAAGTGCAGCGGGGCCGTCGTATTCCTCTTTATGTTTTACTGCAAGATTTTTAGCCATGTTATTTCGTGTTGCCGCGGGAACGCTCTCCACCGGTTATGTTTCTGCCTTAGCTTCCGGCGAACGGAGTCCCGATGATGCCGACAGCCAGTTCTGCCCAGACAAAGGCAAGGGCGAAAAGGATCGCGACGCAAGCCGCAATGCGGTATTCAAATTTCGTGATAACACGCAACGCGACCTCGATCGCAAATCCTGCTCCTAGCAACATTACTGCTGCCGCGATGAAATCTATCGCCGTCCAATTAACGCCCTCCGCACCCATTTTCATGGCCGCGTATGGGATCAGCAGCAGTGCTCCAACAAAAAGTACTATTCCGATAAGTCGTATGTTTTGAAATGTCATATTTTCCTCTGCGATCAACAAAAGTGTCATCCGCCGTATTTCTTCGCGATCACCGCTCCAAATATCAAATGCACGACGCCAAAGCTCGCGGCCATCATGATGTTTCCGTTGCTAGGCGGTATCGCAAACGCGATCGCACCAAGCCCAATGAAGCACCAGCCCATGACCGGAACGGCCTTGACCGAAAAAGCCCCGCCGCACACAACTGCCGCCCCGTACGTCACCATGCAGACGGGTGCGAGGATGTAAAACTCCTCGTTCTTTATCATCCCGAGCACGATGATCGCTCCGGCGATAAAAGGCGGTGCAAAACCGAGAGCGAATTTCTTTGCCGGGGCTGAGGCGAGCGACTGGCCCGCGATCTTTGACTTCTGCCACATCGCGAGAAGCCCTATGGCGAAGGCGAGAGCGGCTTCGACAAGCCACGTGATCAGCGAATCGCGAAGCGATGGCTGGATGCTTGCGATGTACGCGGCGACCAGAGCCGTCACGCCCATCAGCATTCCGCCATAGCCCGGCACGGCCGTGAAATGCGTCGAACGCTCCATCGTCTCGCGGATAAATGCCAGATTGTCGATCGCCCGATCGCCAATATTCACCGGCCCCGCAACCTTTTCGTCGTCCCGCCGAACTGCCTTTAGGTTCGCCATAGTAAAACTAATATATGTCAAGTTAATTCGTATGTCAAGTACTTTATATTACAAAGTATTTATTTCTTAAAAAGCTCCGAAATTGCGTTCGGAGCTTTAGATCGATCCTGCTCTCAAATAAGACCGTGTGCTGTATCAATGGCCGGCGTCATCGATACTGATTTTCCCTTTGAACGTTCGGAACAGAAACGTAAAGTATCCGATCGCGATCACGATGCCGATCGACCACCAGATGAGCCCGACGCTTAGCCCGTATGCTCCGGCTTTGGCGTTGTGAACCGTCAGGCTGTATTGCGGATCGAGTGCGGGTAGGACATTTGGATATAGCCCGTAAACGGCTCCACCGAGCATCAGGGTGAGATAGGCACCGGATGCGATGAATGCCTTTTTGTCTTCGCCCTTGGCGTTGAACAGCTTCATCATAACAAGCGAGGCGCCGACGCCGACGGGAATGATCCAACCAACCGGCAGTGCGTAATAATTATCGAGGATCTGCGGGCGGACGTTCATCACGGCCACGAGGCTCGCGATCGTAACGAGTACGAGGGCGAACCAGGCGTAGCTGACGATCTTTCGGGAGCGAGCGTTCATTTCGCCTTCGGTCTTGACGGCAAGATAGGCGGCTCCATGGATCGCGAGAGCAACGAAAGAAACGACGCCCGCGAGCACCGTAAACCAATCAAGAATTCCCGTCTCGCCGGTTGTTCCCCAGTGGGTGAAGAGCGGTTCGAAGAAGTACCCTGTTTCATTAAGCGGAACGCCGCGGATAACGTTGCCGAGTGCGGCCCCGAAAAAGATCGCGAGCAGAATGCTGGCCAGTGAGAATGTAAAATCCCAGAATTTCGTCCATAGTGGATTATCGAGCTGATGCCGCAGCTCGATCCCGGCGGCTCGCATGATCAAAAGCCAAAGAACCATTATTAGCGGCAGATAAAATCCACTAAACCCGGCCGCGTAAAGTGCCGGAAACGCGAAATACAAAGTCCCGCCGGTTGCGAGCAACCAGACCTCATTCCCGTCCCAAACCGGACCGACCGCCCGAATAACGACTTCTCGCTCCTTTTCGTTCCGCCCGACAAAGTGATGAACGATCCCGGCACCGATATCAAACCCATCCAGGACGACGTAGCAAACCAGCATAAATGCGACTATCATGAACCAAACTGTTTCCATATCGTCCTCCTATTTGATCGCTCCAAGTTCGTCCGCACCGTGTTCGATCCGGCGTAACATTAGGAAAATGTAGAGCAGCGACAGAACCGTGTACATCCCCGCGAATCCGAGCAGCGTGAACAGCACATTCCCGCCCGAGACCATCGGCGAATGGCCGTGTTCGGTACGCATCAGCCCGTAAACGAGCCACGGCTGACGGCCGAGTTCGGCGACCATCCAGCCGACCGTGTTCGCGATGAACGGGAATGGGAAACTGAGCATCAGCATCCACAGGAGCCAATTGGCATCGAACAGCCACCCTCGCCAAAGCCAGATCGCTGAAATCACCATCAAAGCAATGAATATCGTCCCGAGCCCGACCATGATGTGAAAGCTGTAGTAGAGCAGCGGAATATTTGTCGGATGCTGGTCTTCGGGAAACTGATCGAGCCCCTTAACCTCGGCGTCCCAACGCTGATAGGTGATAAAGCTAAGCGCGTTTGGAATATGGATCGCATTGTCGAGCCGCTTTTTCTCCATATCGGGCTGCCCGATCAGCACGAGCGGAGCTCCTTCCTTTGTTTCAAATAGTCCTTCCATCGCGGCGAGGGTGACGGGTTGATACTTCGCGACCATTCGGCCCTGAAGATCGCCTGATGGGAACAGCATCCAAATCGACGAAATACAGCCCGCGATCACACCTGCCTTGAGGAACATCTTGCCGTATTCGATCTGCTTCTTGCTGAGCACATAAAATGCCCCAAGCGCTGCGACTGCAAATGATCCGGTCACGACCGCACCACCCATGTTGTGCATATATTGGTAAATGGTCCATTCATTGAATACCAGCGACCAAAAGCTCGTCAGATGTACGCTGCCGTCAGCCGCGTACTCATAGCCGACCGGCCGCTGCATCCAGGCGTTTGTAGCGATAATAAACCAACCCGACAGCCACGTTCCGACAGCCAGCAGAACCGCTGATAGCCAATGCAACGTCTGACCGAGGCGCTTCTCGCCGAACAGAAACAACCCGATGAACGAAGATTCCAGAAAGAAGGCGAACATCCCTTCCATCGCGAGTGTCTGACCGATAACACCTCCGGCAAATTTTGAGAACGCCGCCCAATTGGTCCCAAACTGAAATTCCATTGGAATCCCCGTGACGACGCCAAATAAAAACGAAATCCCAAAGATCTTGCCCCAGAATCGAGCTGTTTGATTCCAGCGGTCGTCCTTTTTCCAGATCGCCATCGTCTTAAAAATAACGATCAGCGGCGCGAGGCCCATTGTTAATTGCGGAAATAAATAGTGATATGTGATCGTAAACGCAAACTGAATACGATCTAATGTGTTTGCTTCCATTAGAATTCTCTCCCAAGCGTCGAGCGAACGTACTTCTACTCTGTCACTCTGTTCGCAATCTTAGTGCCAATGGGTAGCCGCTTAAACTAGGGCATTGCGGGGTAAGTGATCTGATAAGCGCTCGATTTATCGCACTCGGAATGCGAATTTTTCCGCACGGGTGGTTTACTTCTTGCTTTTTGGAGAGGGATTGTTCACTACGTCACCGTAGTTTTCGAGCGGTGGGGCTGACGGGTCGGCGATGCTGTAGGTGAGGCGTTTGCCTTGCATTTGAAAGACATTGCCGTTCCATTTATAGATGGTACGTGTGTAACTGGTCGGACAGCAGAGTTGCTGTTCATCGCCGGTGATCTTGCCAGTTTCGGTTTGACCAAGGACGAAGCGGTCCTGGCCGTAGAGTTCGACGAGGAGCATGCCGTTTTCAGGCCGTAGATCTTTAAGTCCGCCATCGGCGCGGTCCCCGGTCCTAAATGGCCATATCAACGCGGGTTCATCGTTTTTCCATGTGAAGACGTAAACGAGCTGCGGTATGGCCGAACCGCCGGTTTCGATCTTCAAAACAACGACGGCTTCGTCCTCGCCATCGCCGGTCACGTCAAAATACTTGGTGCTGACGTACGACATGCCAATACGCCGCTGCGACCGGGCCTCGGCCCTTTCGTCGTCCGGCATGTCGTCGCTCAACGCCCGCGATACAGGCGCCACACGGCCGTTAACAAGTGTGATGTCGGTAGTGCCATCCGGATTTTGCCAGCCTCTCGGTAGTTCAAACGTATAGTTGCGAAAATCGAACTTGCCGATAGGTGAAGCGGTTGTGCGAAAACGCTCGTCGGTGATCGCGGTCTGCAGATTGGGGACACCTGGCGTAGGAGTTGGCGACGGAGCTTCGGGTGTCGGCAACGCGGCAACCGGCGGAGCGGTATTCTGAACTGAGTCGACGCGGGAACCGCAGCCGGAAAGCCCGACTGCGGTGACCAGATACAAAAATACAATTACCCGGCGAAAATACATCAAGTAAAACTATTTCTTTTGCACTCTCCCAAAGTACTCGTTTATGCCCGCGTCAGGCTGCGGTACTTTATACGATGCGGCTGATCGGCATCGTGGCCGAGACGGCGTTTGCGGTCGGCCTCGTACTCGCTGTAGTTCCCGTCAAAATACTCGACATGGCTGTCGCCCTCGAACGCCAGGATGTGCGTGGCGATGCGGTCTAAAAACCAGCGGTCGTGAGATATTACGACCGCGCAGCCGCCAAAGTTTTCGAGCGACTCCTCGAGTGCACGCATCGTGTTGACGTCGATATCGTTGGTCGGCTCGTCGAGCAGCAGAACGTTCGCACCCGATTTCAACATCTTGGCAAGATGGACACGGTTGCGTTCCCCACCCGAGAGCTGCCCAACAAATTTTTGCTGGTCCGCTCCCGAAAAATTGAACTTTGAGACGTAAGTGCGGGCGTTCATTATCCGGTTTCCGAGCGTCACGTTATCCAATCCATCCGAGATCTCGTCAAACACATTCTTCTCTGCGTTGAGGCTGTCACGCGACTGATCGACATAGCCCAACTTGACCGTTTCGCCGACCCTGAAGGTTCCGGCGTCCGGCGTTTCCTGTCCTGTGATAAGTCGAAAGAGCGTTGTTTTACCTGCTCCGTTTGGGCCGATAACCCCCACGATGCCGCCTTTCGGCAGTGAGAATTCGAGGTTTTCAAACAGAACTGTGTCGCCGTAGCCCTTTGAGACCCCGTGAGCCTCAATGACAATATCGCCGAGCCTCGGGCCGGGCGGGATGTAGATCTCAAGTGTGTCAGCACGCTCTTCCGACTTGGTCGCGACCAGTTCTTCGTAGTCGCGGATACGGGCTTTCGATTTGGCGTGGCGGCCCTTCGTTCCCATTCTGATCCACTCAAGCTCGCGATCGAGGGTTTTTTGCAGTTTGTCTTCGCTACGCGATTCCTGGGCAAGCCTAGCACTCTTCTGCTCAAGCCACGAGGAATAATTGCCTTCGTACGGAATGCCGCGGCCGTGGTCGAGTTCGAGTATCCAACCAGCAACGTTATCGAGGAAATAGCGATCGTGCGTCACCGCGATGATCGTGCCTTCATATTTCTGTAAATGAAGCTCAAGCCATCCGACCGTCTCTGCGTCAAGGTGGTTCGTCGGCTCATCGAGCAGCAGAATGTCCGGCTTTTGCAGTAGCAAACGGCACAGGGCAACACGGCGCTTCTCACCACCGCTTAAGTTTTTGATGATCGTATCCGGCGGCGGGCAACGAAGAGCGTCCATTGCCATCTCAAGCCGCGAATCGAGATCCCAAGCATCCGCGTGGTCAAGCTTCTCCTGCACAACGCCTTGCCGTTCAATGAGAGAGCTCATCTCGTCGTCATCCATCGGCTCGGCAAATTTCGCGTTGATCTCTTCGAATTCCTTCAAAAGATCGACGGTCGACTGCACAGCTTCCTCGACGATCTGCTGCACGGTCTTAGTCTCGTCAAGCTTCGGTTCCTGCTCAAGATAACCGACCGAGTAGCCCTTAGAAAACACGACCTCACCATTAAAATCCTTGTCTGTCCCCGCAATAATGCGAAGCAAACTAGATTTACCCGCGCCGTTGAGCCCCAGCACACCGATCTTCGCCCCGTAAAAAAACGACATATAAATGTCCTTGAGGACAGGCTTTTTGTCGTAAAACTTCGATACATTGACCATCGAAAAGATGATCTTGTTTGGTTCTGCCATGATTAAAAAATTTTCTTAAAATTGTCCCGGAGAGTTATGTCGACGGGAGGGCGTCTGGATCTTCCAATCCTGACTGAATGTCCATGCTGGTATGCATAACGCGCCAAACGTCGATGCTGTGCTCTGTTTCCACATAGAAGATCAAATATGGAAAACGCTTCATAGGCCAGTAACGCATCCCTTCCAAACTTGTTTCGTAACCATATCTGGGAGATCCGGTTCCAGGAAATTGCGAGATCAAAGATATTGCATTGTCAAAGTCGAGCAGGAAGTCCACAACAACGTCGGTTCCGGCGGTTGATAAGAAATGCTCGCAGGCTTGATCCAAATCTTCCTCAGCCTGGATGCGCGGGATCACAGGCTTACTCATTTCTTTTTCGCCTTGAACCGCTGACGCATCTCCTCAAAATAGTTCGCATCCCATACAGTCTCACTAACTGGTGAGTCACCACCCGCGAGAAGCAATTCTCGAATGCGAACGCGGTCTTTCTCCTTACGCAACAATTCTCGAACGTACTCGCTGCTGCTTGTGTAATCACCCTCGGAGACCTGCGAGTCGACGAAGGTTCTTAGCGTTTCGGGTAGTGAGATATTCATCGTGCTCATATACCAAAAATAGCATCTATGGCAAAGTTTGCCAAACGAGATCGTTCAAGTGCTTCAACACTAGTCGGGCTTCTTTTCTCGCAATTCATTCACAATCGCTAGGGTAGTTTCGTACTCCCCACCAAATTTAATCATCGTCAGATCACTGAATTTATATTTCGTGGTGCTCATCCAATAAGCATCTGTATCAATCTCGTTTAGCAGGAAACTATTCTTCTTAATTTCCTCTAGCTTCCCTACGTAGCATTCATCTTTGTGTAAACGCTCCGTTTCAACGACAAAGAATGGGAAACTATCGCTAACGCTTCGCACGATTTCTTCCCAGCCATCGATTGTAATTTGAGGCAAAGGTTTCGGGATAATCTTCTTTGCACGAATCACTTCGTTCAAAAAATCATCACTATCGTTATACACTGCGTGACTTTTTACATCCTTGTTCGGAAATACACAATAGCCATCTAAGATAAAAAGATCTCGGTCAAGAATATGGACGAGTGTAAAGTCGTCATTGAAATCCACTACAAAACCATACAGAAGGTGTTTGTCTAGCGGCTTTCTATTGAATGCGACCAGCCACCCATTTTTAATGATTTCATCGATGGGAGGCGACTTTTTCTTTTTCATTAATTAACCTTAGACAACCGAATCGACAATTTCTCTACCCGATCCCGCCTAACCTCAAACCCGATCCCGGACTGTTCTGGTGCGGTGATCGTTCCCTGTGCCGAAACCTCGACTGCGGGCTCAATGATGTCTTCGTGCCAGTATCTTTTCGACGCTGAGACGTCGCCGGGCATGGTGTAGCCTGCCAAAGTCGATATCGCGATGTTGTGGGCTCGGCCGATGCCGGATTCGAGCATGCCGCCGCACCAGACGGGCATTCCGGCTTCGCGGCAGATCTGTTCGATCTGTTTTGATTGGGTGTGGCCGCCGACTCGTCCGTTCTTAAGGTTGATGATCTTTCCTGATTTTAGCTCGATCGCCTTGCGGGCATCCTCGGGTGATTTTATCGGTTCGTCGAGACAGATCGGCGTCGCGATCTGAGCCTGGAGCTTGGCATGGTCGATGATGTCGTCGTGCGGCAGCGGCTGTTCGAGCATCATCAGGTTGAATTCGTCTAGGCTCTTGAGCAGGTCTATGTCGGCGAGGGTGTATGCGGAATTCGCGTCGCCCATCAGCAGAATATCGCCGAATTCAGCTCGAACCGCCTTGATCACGTCATAATCCCACGACGGCGAGATCTTTATCTTGATGCGTTTGTAACCAGCCTCGACCTCGACTCGGATCTTTTCCAAAAGCTGTGCGACATTATCCTGAATGCCGATCGAAACGCCGCATTCGATGGTTTGATTGACCCCGCCGAGATGCCGCCAGAGCGGAACGCCGAGTTTTTTGGCTTCTAGATCCCAACACGCGGTTTCGATCCCAGCCTTCGCCATGCGGTGGCCGCGAACCCATTTCATCAGATCCCAAACGTCGGCCGCCGAGCCAACCTCTTTGCCCACAACCATCGGAGCAAGGATCTTCTCTGCCGTCTCCCACGCCGAATCTGTCCATTCGTCGGAGTACCCCGGCGATTCGCCACAAGTCACTTCACCCCAACCCTCAGCACCGTCAGCGTCTTCGACACGAACGAGAATTATTCGCCGCTCATACGTGCGACCGAAACTGGTCTCAAAAAAATGAACGAGCGGGAGGTTGATCTCGGTGAGTTCGATGGATTTGATCTTGAGCATTTAGGAAAGCCGCCTTCGTCATGAAAACAAACAATCAGTATAGCCAAAGTTCGTTCACGCGTAAAAGCGACGCCCTTATGGTACAACCTCAAACTGCAAAAACTGCATTGCGATCTGCTGTTTTTTCTTGGCCAGCGGGTCGGTAACAATTACCTGCAGAATGTAGTCGCCAGCCTGCATCTGCTCGCCGATCGCGATAGCCCCGGACGAACTGATCCGCTGCAGATCCGTCTGCCCCTCGAGGATGACGGGTTTCTCTTTGCCATCAAGGAAGATCTTTCCGTCGCGGAACACCCGGATCCGAGCGGTCAATTGCGGCCGTTTGGCAGCATCGAGGACCGCGTTGTATATCTCAAAACCGTATCTCAGAACAGAGTTTTTCCTCACGCGGCGAAGAGCTGTGTCGGACATCGGGTCCGTGCCGACAGGAAGCGGTGAATTCTGCTCGTTCGCACGTCGCCATTGATCAGGGGTCAAGTTCTCGAGCACGATGCTGGATGTCGTCAGCCGTTTCTTTTTGAGGTCTGGCACCTCGATGAATTGGCTTGCCGAGCCTGTCCGTCCGCCCACCGAATCGCGGATCGCTACACGATATTGATATGCCCCCGGCTTCTTGACCGGAAACACGAAATGATAGATGAACCCGTCGGCGATGATCTTTTTGTATGCCTCGGGCTTGAGCGTCAGCGTGTAGCCTTTGGCTAACTGGTCGATCGGCTGGCCGTTATCGCCAAAGCTCATCGCTAGAACATCGAACGTCGTAGTTTTCGAACCGTTCGGGGCATCGGAAAATTTCAGGTCCTTCGCGTCGATGTGGAGCAGCGAGCGGACATATGCCGGATTCTTTGCGTCCGAACCGAACAGAGCATTCAGCCGCAGATTGATCCCGCTGACGGCGAAAGGCGAGACGAGAGCGAGTTCGAGCTGCCCGACGGGCGTTGTCGCAACCGGGCCATTCTGCACCGGACGGTCGGCGACATTAAAGAAACCGCTCCGATAACGGGCTTTTGCGTCTTTGCGAAGCACCTTGATATCGATATCGTTGAATTTCCGTGTCGCAGGGTCGAAAGTATCCGTGTCCGGTTCGTATTCAACGAGGTAGTAGCTCTGGTCTTCGAGTATCCTGCGAACGCCGCCGCTGATGTCGTTGTTGTTCTTGATGTCAAAGCCGCCCGTCTCACCTGCGAGATAGCTAAGCCCGTCCTGCGTGTCGCTCAACTGCCTGTTGCGGGCCGAAAGTGCCGCGGACATTGCGGCTCCAGTGCCGGATGGCCTGTCGGCCGCGGTAAAGCCGGTGTACGCGAGCCCGCGAGGGTCGACCGTGTAAAACACAACCGACGAACGATTCGCGGTGTCTACCAAAACGCGAAGAAAATCGAGCACTTGTCCCGCTTCCTGAAATCCCGACTCCGACTGCTCAAACAGCTTGAACCCATCCGAAAAAAGGATCACCGATTTCCGGCCCGGCAGTTCGCTCATCCCCTGAACGATATATCTCAATGCCCCGAGCGTTCCGGTCGCAAAAACGTTTGCACGAAAATCGTTCAATGCCTGTGCGGGATCCTGAGCGGCGGGCTCATCGGGTTCAGCCTCTTCCTCCTCGCCCGCTGTCAGAGGAGGCTCGATCGGCGCAAACGCACTGATCCCGCCGCTGCCGAGCGGGTTCCATTTCACTTTTTCGATCGATGCATAAAGTAGCCGCTTGTCGGCGGTGAATTGCTGCAGAGCTCCGATGCCCGCTCCGGTTCGGATGATCGCGACGAGGTCGCCCTCCTCCATCTGCTCGTCGACGAACTTCTTCAAGGCTCGCCGTGTCTGGTAGGCGCTTTCGAACGAAAGCGACAGGTCATCCACGACCAGCCCGATCGTCCGCCGAATGCTCTCCGGTCGCAGAACGCTCGGCGGCACGGGCACGACCTCTTTCCCCGCCTCCCTGACCGGATCCTTCTTCGGAGCGACCGTTACAAATCTCAGGTTCGTTATCCGCTGCTTCTGGCCGTTCTCGTAGATCTCGATCTCATCTTGTTTGAGATCAGCGATCGGCTTACCCTTCGCATCTGTCACCGAGACGTCGAGCCGGATAAGACTGGTCGAGATCTTTACGACATCATTATCAACAGGAGGCGTTGGTAAAGGTGCCGGTATCTGTGAAAGCACCGGAAGTGCCAACGCCAGGACAAAGAAAAATGGGAGCGATATCTTCTGCATATTCCTCTGCACTATTGAACCACTTCAAACTGGATGTGCTGAGCCGTGACCTGTTCTTTTTTCTTCGCGAGCTGATCGGTGACGATCACCTGAAGAATATAATCTCCCGGCAGCATTTGTTCGCTCAGGCTTAAGGCCCCCGAGAGCTGCACTCGCTTCATGTCCGTTTGTCCGTTCAGATCAACGGGTATCTGCTTGCCGTCGAGGACGAGTTGCCCATCGCGAAAGACCCGTATCCTCGATTGCAACGAAGGCTTACGAGCCGAATCGAGTTTTGCATTGTAAACCTCGAAACCGTATTGGAGAACGGTTCCCAGCTTGATCGTCCGGAGTGCGGTGTCCGTCTGCAATGTCGATCTTGCTATTCCGGCGTTCGCATCAAAAAGCTTTGCCCAATCCGCCGTGGAATGGCTTTCGATAAGTATGCTCGAAGCCGTAAGACGCCCTTTCTTCACATCCGGGATCTGAATGAACTGATTCGCGGAGCCGATCTTGCCGCTCTGCGTATCGCGGATCGCGACCCGGTATTGGTAAGGCCCCGCCTTTTTCACGGGGAACATGAAAAAGTAAACAAACCCATCGCTGAGGATCTTTTGATAACCCTCGGGGCGGACGGAAAGCGTATAAGTTTTGCGAATTTGATCGGCAGCAATACCCTTCTCATTGAAACTCGCCGCCCAGACATCAAACACAGCCTTTTTTGATCCGTCAGTCTCGTCTGTGAACTTGATATCCTTCGCCTCAACATGCAGCAGCGAGCTAACGTATGCTCCGTCCTGTGAATTTCCAAATAGTGCGTTCAGCTTGAGGGATAGATCGTTCACGACAAAAGGCGACATCAGAGCCCGCCTGAGTTGGAACATCGGCTCACCAGCTTCGATCCCGGGCTGCTTTGCGATCATTTCTTCGGCAAGGTTTAAGAAGCCGCTGCGATACCTCGCTGTCAAGCCTTTTCTTACAACCTTAATCTCGATCTTATTAAATTTGCGTTTCGCGGCATCAAAAGTTTCCGAGTCCGGTTCGTAGGCGATCAGATAGTAGCTCTGGTCTTCCAAAACTCTTTTGATGCCGCCGCCGAGATCATTGGTATTCATTACCGCAAATCCACCTGTTTCTTTCGCAAGAATGTCCATTCCCCGCCGCGTTTCAAACAGCTGGCCGTTGCGCTGAGTCATGACATTCGCCATCCGTTGGGGACTCGGAGCAATGCTCCCAAATGACGCGGTTGGCGTTGACATCTGATCGGCAGCAGTAATTCCCGTATACACAACCGCACGAACGTCAACCGGGTAAAAAACGACCGAAGCACGGTTGGCCATCTCTACTACCTTTCCAATTTCGCTATCGAGTCTGGCCGCTTCAGATAATGCTGCGGGATCGAAAGGCCATCCTTCCGAAAATAGGATCACCGATTTTCGGCCCGGTAGCTCAGTCATTCCTCCAACGACGTATTGCAACGCTGCCATAGTGCCCGTAGCCTTATCCCTTACGTTCACTTCACCAAATCCTTCTGGAGCCCCTGCGCTAACTGACGTGCCTTCACCCTGGCCTTCTGCTCTTACCAACTGGTCAAACGTTGGTCGAATGGGCGCAAATTGCGAAGGCGCCGCGCTCGGGTTCCACTTGACTTGTTCAATAGCGGCATAGAGCAGATTTTTGTCCGATGTAAACTGCTGCAAAGTGCCCGTACCCGCACCGGTTCGGACGATAGCAACAAAGTCGCCCTCGACCATCTGCTCGTCAACGAATTTTCTTAACGCCCGACGAGTGTACGGCGCATTCTCAAACGCCAAGAAAAGATCATCCACAACCAGAGCGATCGTCCGCCGTACTTGCTCGGGCTTCACGTTGGTTATCGGAAGCGGAACTGGCTCTCTGCCGGCAACAATTTTAGCAGCCTCCTTCGACTCTTTTGTTTCATTCTGCGCTACCGGCCGGGCTGCGGAAACGAATGAAAAATTGGTTATCGGCTGCTTTTTACCGTTCTCGTAGATCTCGATCTCGTCAGGGCGAAGGTCCTTGACGACTCTCCCGCGATCGTCAACAACTGTGACATCGAGCTGGACCAGGGTGGTTGAGATCTTGACGACATCCGGATCCACGGGCACCGGAGTTTTCGCGGGAGTCGGAGATGCCTGCTGTGCAAGTGCGTTTACGGACAAGAAACAAATGGTTGAGAGTAAAACAAAGCACTCGGCGAGAATGACGAATTTCCTGTGGAAGTTGATCTTATTTGAGAGCATCATGATTAAACCTTCTGACCGGTGTCCGCAGTTACTGCACCACCTCAAACTGCACATACTGACTAGTGACGGTCTTTTTCTTTGAGCCGGACTGTTCTAAAACCACTATTTGCAGCACATAGTCGCCGGGCTGCAGATTTTCACCGAGTTCGATCGCGTCGTTGTGCAGGTACGTACCTGCCGGCGTCGAGATTGAAACCGTGTCGACCCTCGTCTCCTGCGACTGAAAGACGAGCTTCTGATCGTGAAAAACACGCGTCTGGATCTGCAGATCCGCCGGCTTCTTTCGAATATTGAGCAGTTCTACGCCAAACCGTAAGACAGTTCCCCGCTCAAATGTTCTAACCGCCGTCGCAAATCGGGAAGCAGTACCATCCTGAGCCCCACTGGTCTTCGTCAGGTCTTGCTTTGCCACATTCTCAAGGACGATCCCTGACATTGTTATTCCATCTTTCTTTAGATTGGGAACTTCGATGAATTGGTTGGCTGACCCGACCTCAGTACTTTCGCGGTCCATCAGCGCAACGCGAAGCTGGTACGCGCCGGGCTGTTTGATCGGGAAAATGAAACTATACGCGATGCCGTCTTTCTTGACCCGCTCTAGCTGATCGGCTTTGACCAGAGTCGACCCGGTCGCGTTATTTTTGTCGACGGGCACGCCGTTGTCACCGTATGTGATCGCCAAAATATCAAAATTCGCCTGAAAGTCACCATTGGGGAGTTTTTTGAAGACCAGATCTGCCGCATTGATGTGCAGGAATGAATGCACAAAATAACCTGACTTCGGCGAATGTCCAAAGAGTGCATTGAGTTTAACGTTCACACCGTTCATCCCGAACGGCGACGTCAACGCTCGCATTATCTTTGTCGGGTAATTGAGATCGACAACGATCCGCTTCTCTTCCTCACCAACGAAAAATCCGCTGCGGTGCCGAACGGATGCTCCTTTTCGCGTGACTTTGACGTCGATCTTATTGAATTTGCGTTTGTCCGCGTCGAATGTCTCGTCGTCGGGTTGGTATTCGACCAGATAGTAACTTTGATCTTCAAGTACCTTTTGAACACCGGCACTGAGGTCGTTTCTGTTCGTATAAGCAAAACCGCCGGTTTCCTCCGCAAGGTAGTAAAGCCCCTGTTGGCTGTCAAACAGCGCGGTTGCCCGATCGCTGATCCGGGAGCCGAGCGACTGCTGGACATTGTCATTTTGAGTGTTCGGGTCGTATAAGGCGTCTCGTGCGGTGAAGCCCGTGTATTCCAGCCCCCGAGCGTCCATCGGATAAAAGATGACGGATTTTTGATTTGCCTCGGCTGTGAGCTTTTTGAGAAATTCCAAAATTCGCGCTGCCGCAAAGCTCCCGCCTTCCATCCGGTTGAAGATCCTCATCCCGTCCGAAAACATGATGACCGACTTTCTGCCGGGAAGTTCGCCCATCCCGTTTACGATATATTTGAGAGCACCGAGCGTTCCGGCCGTAAAGACACTCTCGCGAAAATCCGAGACTCCTTCCTGAAATTCTCTCTCTACTTTCAGGTCCTCCTTGTCCGGCATTAGCTCGCTGCCATCGCCCCCGCGTCGAAGCATCTCCTGCATTGTCGGCTCGATCGGATCGAACGAGCCGAATCGCCCCATGCCCCGCGGATTCCACTTGACCCGCTCGATCGCCGCGTACAATTGACGCCGGTCCGAAGTAAACTGCTGCAATGCCCCGATGCCGGCACCGGTGCGAATTATGGCGACCAGATCCCCCTCTTCCATCTGCTCATCGACGAACTTCTTCAACGCCCGCCGTGTGTAGGCAGCACTCTCGAACGAAAGCGAAAGGTCGTCCACCACGAGGCCGATCGTCCGCCTGATATTCTCGGGGCGCAAAACACGCGGAGGTACGGGGATCGCATCTTTTGCGGAGTCCTTTGCTTCCGGCTTCTTCGGCGCAACCGAAATAAATCTAAGGCCCGTTATCTGCTGCTTTTTCCCATTCTCAAAGATATCCACCTCATCCGCCCGCAGATCGCTGACAGCCTTGCCTTTCGAGTCATGAACCGAAACGTCGAGCCGAATAAGGCTGGTCGAAATGCGAACCACGTCGTTGTTGGGCGGCGTTGGGTTGGGCGACTGCGACCAAATCGGCAAAACACAAAACATTGCAAATAAAAGTTGGAATAGTATCTTTTTCATACGCGCCGTTCAGCCAATCTCAGGCTTATTGACCGACTAACTCAAACTGTGTTGCCTGTGTCGACATCTTCTTCGAACCCTTGCTTAGTTCGTCTGTGACAATGACTTGGATAATGTAGTCTCCCGGCAGCATGTCCTTTCCTAGCTCAAAGCTGCCCATTGCTGTGATCGTCTCGATCCCGTCGCTCGGAATTACCGCTGGCTGGCTCTCAAATATCACCTTATCTTCGTAAAAGACCCTGAATTGCTGGATCAGTTTCAAAGGTTTTCCCAGTTTGTCCTTACCTCGATAGATGCTGTAGCCAAAACGCACCAGTGATCCCGCCGTAAATCGTCGAAGCGAGGTATCGAGATGCGGATCGGCGTCATACGCCACCTGCTTACTTTCCACTATCGCCTTTTGCCAAATATTCAGGGGAACAGTCTCAAAGATAAGGCCCGACAAGGTCAATCGGTCACTGTGAAGTTTCGGTATCTCGATAAACTGCCCTGCCGATCCGACTTTCTTCGTGACCGAATCATAGATCGCGACGCGAACCTGATAACCGCCGGGATTTTTGACCGGGAAAGCAAAGTTGTAGACAAATCCCTTTTTCTGGACCCGTTGATAGGCCGATTCCTGAAGTTTGATCTTGTACCGCTTGGCAAATTCATCGATCGATGTCCCTCGATTGCCGAACGCTACTCCGACGATGTCAAAGTCGGCCAGGTAAGTTCCGTCGGCCTCTTTTGTAAACGTCAGATCACCCGCATTTATATGAAGATAAGACTTTACGTTAAGGCTATTTTTTTCACCGGCAACAAAAAAGGCGTTCAGGTGAAGCGGAATATCGTTTACCGCAAACGGCGAGGTCAGTGCCTTGATTATCGACTCCGTAGCGGTCAACGTCGGCTTCGCCATTTCTCGACTGTCAACACCGAAGAAGCCACTGCGATATCGCACCTTTGCATCCGGACGTTTTACCTTGATCTCCAGGCTGTTATACCGGTTGCGTTTTGGATCAAAGGTTTCCTCATCAGGCTGGTAGCCGATCAAGTAGTAGCTCTGATCGTCGAGGATCTTGTCTATGCCTTTGTTAATGGCGTTGCTGTTGACGATCGAAAACCCGCCTGTCTCACGTGACAAATAGGCTGGACCTTCCTGTCCATCCCAGACTTCCTTATCGCGACCCGCGACCATCGCCGAGACCTGATCGCTCCCCATATCAAAGGTATTGTCTTCACCCATTAGTCCGGGTGCGATCAGTCCCTTTGCTTCGATGGTATAGATCACCACGGAGCTTCGATTGGCAAGATCAGTAAGGCGCCGGACCGAATTAAGGATTGCGTTCCTTGCCGAGCCGCTGGGCGAGGAAAGCCCGTTCCGACTACGCGGGAAAAGTACAAACCCGTCGGTCAATAAGACGACCGATTTCCGACCGGGCAGATCGCGTATTCCGTCAATAATTTGATACATGGACGTTAATGAGGCGTTCACCATCATGTCGTCCCGGAATCCTTCTCCCTGGGTTTCACCGGCGCTCACCCAGGGCCGTATAGCGTTCACTGTTCCGATCTTGCCGGAACCGGAAAGATTGAATCGCGAATTTTCGACGGCAGCCATTAACTGTCTCTTGTTGGTCGTGAGCTGCTGGAGAATTCCGACCCCGCCGCCGGTTCGAACGATACCGACAAGATCGCCGTCCTGGACCTGCTCCTTGACGAATTTCTTTAAGGCAGACTTCACCCAATAGGCGCTTGTGAACGACAACGTCAGGTCGTCTATCACGATCGCGATCGTTCGCCGCACGTTCTCTGGCTTTGCCTCAGAATTAACCTCCGGAGCAGCAGGAAGATTCCTATCTTTTTTGACCGGTTGCTCTGCTTTCCTTGTCAAGTTAGAGATAAACGAGAAATTAGAAATGTCCTGCTTCTTTCCATTCTCGAATATCTCGATCTCATCGGGCCGAAGATCGGTGATGACCTTGCCCTTTTTGTCGGTCACCGTCACGTCGAGTTGGATGAGGTTCGTCGATATACGGACGACATCGCGAGCGTCAGGCGGCGTCGGCTTAGGTGCGACTTGGGCATCCTGGGTTAACGCAGAAACTGAAACAAGAAATAGGAGCGAGAAAGTGGCCGCAAATGTCCTCATACTTCAAAAAACTCCGGACGGTTTGATAGGTTTTGCTATCATAGTATTAATCAGGCTTCTTTGAAAGCACTTTTGCCGGACAATCCAAACCGTCCAGACCGAATCTAACCCTCTAAGATGAATCAAAGTTTTACAAAATTTCCAGTTTCACTAGTTTGGATCGCGATCCTTTTTATTGTCGGCTGCTCGGCGCAGCAGACCGAGGAGCAGGCTCTGCAATCGCTCAGGCAGATGACAAGCAGCGGAAAGCTTCCGGCTGAAAGCGTCGTCGCCGATATCGAATCGAGGTTTGCCAATCGCAAGGCCGGTGCATTGGCCAAACTGCTTCGGGCGAGGATCCGAATGGATGAGAATGATCACACCGGGGCGGCGGCAATACTCAATTCCGATGTTTTCAAGCCGCGGACAAAGGTAGAAGACCATGCTTTATGGCTTCGCGGCAAGGCCCTTCAGCTAGGCGGCAGCCACCCCGAAGCGCTTGCAGTGCTGGGCCAATTGATCAAGGATCATCCGGATTCGATCCGTATCCGCGAAGCCAAGCTACTCTGGGCATCCATGGCAGTTGCAGCGGGCAAGGCGGTCGAGGTGCCGCCGATGCTGGTCGATCTCGCCAGCCAAAATGACGGTGACGCACTGCTTCTGACCGCCAAGGCTTATTCTGCTCAGAATTCACAGGCGGAGGCGATCCAATATTTTCGCCGAGCATACTTCTTCGGAGCCGGGACCAATGCGGCAAAAGAAGCGGAGCTGAGATTGCAATCGCTCGGTCAGCCGCTGGTTCCGCAAAATTCTGACGAGCAGCTTGCAAGGGCGGAAAAACTCCTTGCGTCGGGCTCGTTTGTCGATTCGGCAGCCGCTTTTTCAGCACTTTCGTCATCGTTTCCTGCAGCGATGACCCCGACGGTTCAAGCCAAATGGATAAAGACCCTCGCGTCGGCCGGTAAAATGGCCGAAGGCCAGTCGATCCTTGCCGCGATACCTACTTCCGCAGCGAACGAGCGTGAACAGGCGTATCGCGACCTGGTCATGGGCTATGCCAAAGCAAGACAATGGGTCCCGCTTCGCTCAACCGTAGATGCGATGAAGGCCGCTTTTCCGAACGGAAAACTCGTGCCAAAGACAATGATCGATGCCGGACTCGCCGCTCGGGACGGAAAGAACCGCACTGACGAAGGTTATTACTTCAACTCCGCCCTCGCGGCATTCCCGAACGCACCCGAAGTCGCACTCGCACAATTTGAAGCCGCCTGGTTCCAGCATGAACAGGGAAACTTTACGGTCTCGTCGCAGATGTTCATCGAGCATCTCGCTAAATACGCCGACAAGGATAATACGAACCGCGGAAAGGCAGGATATTGGGCCGCACGAGACAGCGAGCGAGCGGGTAAGATCGCGGACGCGTGCACACTCTACGACGCAACCGCCTATCGCTATTCGGCGAACTGGTACGGATACCTTGCAGTGGGCCGGCTATCAACGCTCAGATCGCAAGGCCAATGTTCTGGTAACACTGCCCCGTCTGCATCAGTTGCCAAGGCTGCTGCCACGTTGAAATCAGTAACCGTCGTTCCAGAAACCGCCGGAGAGAAAGAACTAGAACGAGCCGCTAAGAGCGATGACCTTTCGATCATTGGTCTTTTCGATTGGGCGATGGAGGAGCTGAACGAGGCGAAAAAGACTGCCGGAAACAGTCCGAAGGTAAATACCGCTCTCGCACGCCACTATCGCTGGAAAGGCGATAATACAAACGCACTGATCGTGATGATGCGAAGCTATCCCGATTACGCGCAGATGTTCCCTGAGGAAATGGACCGCGAAACGTGGGCTTTCTTTTATCCGCTGAGCAATTGGCAGGAGATCAAATATTGGGCGGGCCAGCGTCGTCTCGATCCGTATCAGGTCGCTGGACTTATTCGGCAGGAATCGGTCTTCACACCTGCGGCAAAGTCACCGGCAAACGCTCACGGCCTGATGCAGCTGCTCGTTCCGACCGCACAGTCGGTCGCCCGAAAATACGTATCCAAAACAGCTTCGGTATCAGCAACCGCTCTGTATCAACCGCCGCTGAATATCGAGCTCGGCACGGCGTATATGCGCGACCAGCTCGACAAATTTGGCCGCATCGAATACATGGCCGTCGCCTACAACGCCGGCCCCGGCCGCGTGCCGCAATGGCGTGCGACGCTGCCCGCCGAGATCGACGAATTTGTCGAAAAGATCCCGTTCAAGGAAACCAAGGGTTATGTCCAGGGCATTATCCGCAACACCGCCCAGTACCGACGCCTATACGACGAAAACGGCAACTTCAAACCAAATGTCGGCACACGCCCGCTCCGCAGCGAGATCGAGTCAAAACCCCGCGATCAATTTTTGGCTGAGAACCCCGAAGCCGTAGTTGACGACGACGCAAAATAATCGATGTCCGAATGGGGCGGCTACATTCTCGAAGATTACCAGTTCGAATTCGAGCGGGGGGCGCGGATTCTGGATGTGGGTTGCGGCTCGGGCGATCAGTTGATCGAGCTTCAAGCTGACGGTACACGAGTTTTCGGCATCGATATCGACCTCGGATCGCTCGCCGAATGCCGCAGACGCGGACTGAACGTCACTGCCGGCCAAGCCGAAAAACTCCCATTTGCCGATGCCAGTTTTGACGGAATTCTGTGTAAGGTCGCCCTTTCGTACACTGATGACCGCCAGACCATTGCGGAGTTCGCCCGCATCCTAAAACCCGGCGGAACTGCGTACATAATTACCCACGGCGCTGGCTACTATCTCAAATACCTGTTCAAGGGCAAGGCACTTGCCACGCGCTTCTACGGTCTCCGCTCGGTTGTAAATACAACATTTTTCTCCGTGACCGGAAAACGTTTGCCCGGCTTTCTCGGAGACACCATTTACCAGTCGGAAAGCCGGCTTAGGAGGATGTATGAGGCGAATGGACTAGACCTGATCTCAGCACGGTCGAGCCGTGGCTCATTTAGACGCCCAGTGTTTATCTATCACAAACTACAGCGTTAACACGTAGAGGATACACCGTTTATTTTTCTTCTTCTGGAAGATCATTCAGCAATGATATAATCAGGTTTCCGTTTTCTTGAACTAGGTAGCATCTTTTCCGAACAGGGGGATTTCCTTATGACCAAGCTTAGCGTCAATCGTAAGCAATATGAGGTCGATGATGATCTGGACACGCCGCTTTTGTGGGTTATACGTGACAGCATCGGTTTGACCGGGACGAAATATGGGTGCGGCGTCGCTCAGTGCGGCTCGTGTACGATCCATGTCGACGGCCATGCAAAACGCTCGTGCGTGACACCGATGAAAGCAGCCGTCGGCAAAGAGATCACGACGATCGAGGGCGTTTCCCCGGATTCGACCCATGCTCTGCAAAAGGCTTGGATCGCTGCCGACGTTCCGCAATGCGGTTATTGCCAGTCCGGCCAGATCATGTCCGCCGCGATCCTGCTAAAGGAAAACAAACGTCCGACCGACGCCGATATCGATTCCGCCATGTCCGGCATCATTTGCCGCTGCGGGACGTATCCACGCATCCGCGAAGCCATAAAACAGGCCGCGATCAACGGAGGTGGAAAATGACACCAAAAACTGAATTAGACAGACGTTCTTTTTTGAAAGCCACGCTGCTCACGGGCGGTGCTTTGCTGATCGGCACAAATCTGCCGTTCACATCGCGTGCCGAAGAAAGATTTGGCATTGAGGCCGAACCGGCAGCTGAGTTTCACCCAAACGCCTTTATAAAAATAGCTCCTGACGGCAAAGTCACAGTCGTTGTCGGCCAAGCCGAGATGGGCCAGGGCGTGCTGACTTCCCTGCCGATGATCGTTGCCGACGAGCTTGAGGTCGATTGGAAGGATGTCACGTTCGAACACGGCCCTCCGGGAGCCGCTTTCATCAACCCCGCACTCGGCGGCCAGATCACGGGCGGAAGCGCGAGCATCCGCGGCTTGTTCGATCCGCTTAGAAAAGCAGCCGCCGCGACCCGCGAAATGCTCGTCACCGCCGCAGCTCAGCAATGGAGTGTTCCAGTCGAGCAATTGAGAGTGCGAAACGGCGAGGTCTTTCATCCGACTTCGCGACGCACGGCAAAATACGGCACTTTGCTCGCCGCCGCATCGAAAGTCACTCCACCAACCGCTCCTAAGCTTAAGGACGCTAAAGATTTCAAATTCATCGGCAAAAACGTCAAACGTCTCGACACGCCTGAAAAGGTCAACGGCTCAGGCATCTTCGGCATGGACATAAAAGTGCCGGGAATGCTGACCGCGACGATCATGCGTTCCCCGGTGATCGGCGGCAAGGTCAAAACCTTTGACGATTCGGCAGCAAAAGCCGTGAAGGGCGTTCGCCACGTTGTCCAGCTCGAAAGCGGCATCGCCATCGTTGCTGACAACTACTGGTCCGCCAAAAAAGGCCGCGACGCTCTGAATGTCGTGTGGGATGAAGGCAAAATGGCTTCCGTTTCTAGCGACAAGCTTTACCAAGCCGATGTCGCAGCCGCCGCGACCGCCAAGGGCATCGAAGCCAAAAAGATCGGCGACATCGCCGCCGGCAAAGCCAAGGCCGCAAAAACCATCGAATCCGTTTACTGGGCACCTTTCCTAGCTCACGCAACGATGGAGCCGATGAATGCGACCGCCGACGTCAAAGCCGACCGCTGCGAGGTTTGGAGCGGTATTCAGGCCCAGATGGTCGTTCAGCAAATGGTCGCGAAGGAACTTAGCATGCCGCCGGAAAAAGTAACGGTCAATAACACGCTGCTCGGCGGCGGTTTTGGCAGACGGCTCGGCGAATACGTGATAGACGCCGTCAAGCTTTCGAAATCTGTCGGCAAACCGGTCAAGGTCGTCTGGACCCGCGAGGACGATATGCACGGCGATTTTTATCGTCCGTCGGCTTACAACAAAATGTCTGCAGGAATTGATGCGGCTGGAAAGCCTGTCTTCTGGCAACACCGCATCGTCAGCCCGTCGATCATGGCGACGCTCGGGCCGGGACTTTTCGGTTTTGCCCCGCCGCCTGATCGCCTTGATGACACTTCAACGGAAGGTGCAAGCAATTTGCCGTACGATATGCAGAATTTGTACGTCGACTGGGTTCGAACCGATCCGGGCGTTCCCGTCGGTTTCTGGCGTTCGGTCGGCAGTTCGCACACAGCTTTTTCGACCGAGTGTTTTCTCGACGAACTAGCCTTTGAGGCGAAAAAAGATCCACTTGCATTTCGTCTTTCACTTCTCGAGAAGCATCCGCGGCATGCGGGCGTATTGAAGCTGGCGGCTGAGAAGGCAGGTTGGTACAAGCCGGCACCTAAGGGCATTTTCCGCGGCATCGCGGTTCACGAAAGCTTCGCCAGCTACGTCGCCCAGGTGGCTGAGGTTTCGGTGGATAAAAAGACCGGCAAGGTAAAAGTCCACCGCATCGTCTGTGCGATCGATTGCGGCCAGGTCGTCAACCCCGACACCGTCGCCGCCCAGATGGAAAGCTGCATCATATTCGGGCTGACCGCTGCATTTTACGGTGAGATAACAGTCAAGAACGGCCGTATCGAGCAGCGTAATTTTTACGACTATAAGATGCTCCGAATGAACGAAACGCCGAAGATCGAGACCTACATCGTCCCGAGCACAGAAAAACACGGCGGCGTCGGTGAACCCGGCACACCGCCGACGGCTCCGGCTGTCGTCAACGCGATCTTCGCCGCGACGGGCAAACGTGTGCGTAGCTTGCCAATCAAACCAGCCGATCTTAGGGAGGTGGCGTAAAATGAGCATTTTTTCGAATAAAACATTTGCAAAACTAGGCGTCGTCGCCGTCGCTTGTCTTACGCTGGCCGGCTTTGCTTTATCGGAGCGTCTTGAGGTCTCTCCAGTTGAAGGCTCCGTGGTCAACGAGGCTGAGATCGCCGCCTCTGCCGATCCGGCAAAAGCGAAAGCTGCTTTTAACGAAGCCGTAAAGGTATTCTTTTCAGCAAGATGTGCCAATTGTCATCCGGCTGGCGACATACCGACGCAGGGCGATGAGATGACCCCGCACGCGCAGGGCGTGACCCGCGGCAAGGACGGCAAAGGCGTTTACGGCATGACCTGCACGACCTGTCATCAGGATTCGAATCTCGAAGGCGAACATATGCCGCCCGGCGTTCCGAACTGGCACATGCCGCCTGCGAACCAGAAGATGGTCTTTCAAGGACTGACCGCTCGCCAACTCTGCATACAGCTCAAAGACCCAAAGCGGAACGGCGGCCGCAAGACCCCGAAAGAAGCCATCCACCATCTCGAAGGAGATCCGCTCGTAACGTGGGCATGGACTCCGGGCAATGGCCGCTCGGTACCGCCAATGAGCTACGAAGATTTTATGAAGGCGATGAACACCTGGGTCGAAAACGGAGCAGCGTGTCCTGAATAGTCGGCTGCTCATCTTCCTGTCGCTGAAGGCGACAAAGATAATAGCCTGGGGTGAAGCGAGGCTTTGCGAGCGAAACCCCAGGTACTGTTGTAAAAAGAATTCCGACGCTGAAGGCGTCGAACATCTCGTGGCCGGTGTGGCTCCCCTTCAGGGAGCAAAGACCGGACTAAACCGTTTCCTGGGGTTTCGCAAAGCCTTCACCCCAAGCTATTATCTGCGTCGCCTTCAGCGACAAGAGTTTCATTCAAATGAATCGCAGCCTGCGTAATTTCCAACCTTGAAAGAAATAAAAGAGATCCTAAAACACGTATCGGCCCTCGCGGACGGCGAAAAAGCGATCCTCGCTACCGTCGTCGACGTTCGTGGTTCGGGATACCGCTTGCCCGGAGCTCGAATGCTGATGCTCGAGAACGGCGATACCTTCGGCACCGTTTCGGGCGGTTGTCTTGAGGCCGATGTACTCGAGCGTGCGAAGAAAATACTAAAAAGCGGCCAGTCCGAGGTTTTTACCTACGACACTACCGGCGACGAAGACTCCGTCTTCAGCATGAACATGGGCTGCCGCGGCGTTGTCGAGATCCTCCTGGAACCGATCGGCAAGGACAGCGCACTGATCGCCAAAATGCGAGCCGCATATCAAAACCGCGAGCCGTCCGACGAGTTTGAAATACCCATCGCCGTCATGCTCTTCGGAGCCGGAGCCGACGCCGTTCCTTTCGTCCGCATCGCGAGCGAACTCGGCTGGCAAGTCACGGTTCACGATCATCGCCCGGCATTTCTGACCAAAGAAAGATTTCCCGACGCTCAAGATCTCGTCCACCAGATAGTTGATGAACCGCCGCAAATTCACGCTGATGACCGCACCGCCGGCGTGATCATGACCCACAATTACGCCCGCGACCGGTTCATTCTGCCGGAATTGCTCGCGTCCGACGCCTTCTACGTCGGAGCCCTCGGCCCGAAACGGCGTACCGAGCAGCTTCTCGAAGAGATCGCCACTACGGGCCGCACATTCTCCGAAGAAAAACTCGCCCGCCTCTTCGCCCCTGTCGGCCTCGACATCGGTGCCGACACGCCCGAGAGTATCGCTCTCTCAATAGTCGGCGAGATCCAAAGCGTCCTAAAGAACCGCAAAGGCACCAGCCTGCGATATCGCGTAGGCTCGATCTATGACCGCAGATGAATCATCGAAAATTGGCGGTTTATTGCTCGCCGCAGGCGGTTCGAGCCGTCTCGGACAGCCAAAACAGCTTATCGAGTTTCGCGGAAAGACTTTACTCCGCCGCGCCGCTGAAACGCTTGTCGATTCCGGTTGCGACCCGGTGTTGGTCATTCTTGGTGCGGAATTCGAGCGTTCACAAGCAGAGGTTGGCGACCTGCCGTTAAAGATCTGCGTCAATCCCGAATGGCAAACCGGAATGAGCTCATCACTGACGGCCGGCCTACGAGCGATTATCGAATTAGAGCCCGAACTAACCGCTGTCGTTGTCACATTATGCGACCAGCCGTATATTTCGACCGTAGACATCGATAGCCTTATATCTGAGTACAAGCACGAAAAAGCTTCAGTAATAGCCGCCGAGTACAGCGGCAGAACAGGCGTTCCAGCTCTTTTCCCTCGCGAGCTGTTCGGTGAACTCTTAAGTCTGAAAGGCGATAAGGGTGCCCGGCACATACTTCGCGGCCTCGAGAATGTTAACGCCGTAAAAATGCCCCATGCGGCCTTAGATATTGATACGCCTGACGACCTGCTCGAGATCCGCGAATGATCCTGAATCAGTTTCGGTCTAAGTGTGTTTAGTATTAAGCTGATGAGAGCGTTTTTTGCATCTGGGCTCGGGGCAAAGACCGTCAAACCTAGGAATGACATAAACCGTGAAGATCGTATTGATCCTAATTGGGCTGACCGCTATGGCGACAACGTTACTACCGTTGTCTCGAAGCGATGCGTGGTGGGTGCGCGTTTTTGACTTTCCGCGGATGCAGATCTACGTGGTAACACTCGCCACTTTCGTTCTCTACGCAATTTTTGCTGTTGATCCGGGGCTCCTCAGCATCATTTTCCTCGTCGCATTGGCGGGCTGTCTGGCTTATCAGAGCTACATGATGTACCCGTACACTCGGTTTGCGGGCAAACAGGTGCAGGCAACCGTCCGAGCTAACGATGACTCAACCATTGGCCTGCTGTTCGCCAACGTGTTGCAAGAGAACCGCAACGCGAATGAGCTGATAAAGATCATTCGCGACGCCGATCCGGACGTCATTCTCACTGTCGAGACCGATCAGTGGTGGAAGGAAAAACTGAGCGAACTTGAGCAGACTTACCCGCACACGGTCATGCAGCCGCAGGACGACACGTACGGCATGATCCTTTATTCGCGGCTCGAGCTGATCGATGCCGAGATAAAATTCATGATCGAGGAAAACGTTCCTTCGATTCACGGGCGCGTCCGGCTCAGATCCGGACTCGAGGTTGAGATCCGTTGTTTACATCCGCCCCCGCCGGTCCCGACCTTTAATGACAGCTCAACCGAACGTGATGTCGAACTGCTGATAGTCGGAAAGGAGATCAAAAAGCTCGATCGCCCTGCTGTTGTCTTCGGCGACCTGAACGATGTCGCATGGTCGCGGACCAACTACCTATTCCAGGATATTAGCGGCCTCCTTGACCCGCGTGTAGGCCGCGGTTTTTACAACACCTTCCATGCGAAATATCCGTTCATGAGGTTTCCCCTCGACCACTGCTTCCACTCGAATCACTTCAGGCTAGTCGATTTCCGGCGGCTCGCCTACTACGGCTCAGATCATTTTCCGGTCTACATAAAACTAAGCTACGAACCCGATGCCGAGGTCGAACAGGAAGAACTCGAAGCGACCGTTTCCCAACAAAAAGAGGCCCAGGAAAAGATCGATGAAAAACTAGCCGAGACTTAGGCGACTCCATACCCGGTTGCCCGGCGATAAACTGCAGACAACGATCGTCAAATCTAAGGGGTTGGTACTTAGCCCATTTCTTTAGCTCTACGGGCTTGACTCTTTGTCTTTTCTATGATACGCTGTGCAATCGATGTTGATATTTGAAAATTAGAAGATCCTCAATCGAATCCTTCTTGCTCAGAATTCGGTCACGGAAGGCGTCTCACTTGCCGGCAATTACTTTTTTCGCAGTGAGACGATTTTTCGTTGTAACTTATTTGTTTAAGACTATTTAGGCCGTCTCACTTTCAGCAAGCAGGTGAGACGGCTTGGGGAAAAGAGGATTTGTTTAGGACCTAGTTAGATCGTTCCACTTCCGCTTTGGCATTTTCGCAAGTGGAACGATTTTTCGCTGTAAGTATCTTCTTTTACAACAATTAGCCGTTCCACTTGTCGCACGTAAGTGGAACGGTACTAAAGGTTTTTGACGATGTAGTCAGTCATCATCGAATACATGTGATGCACCTGACGAGGTTCGGTCACGCCGTGGCGTTGGGTTGGGTAGAGCATCAGGTCAAACTGCTTTCCTGCTTTTTGCAGTTCGTACACAAACTGCGTCGTGTTCTGCATGTGCACGTTATCGTCCATCATGCCGTGGATGATCATGAGGCGGCCGTGTAGGTCTTTAGCGGCTCCGGTTATCGAGTTTTTGTCGTAGCCCGCACGGTTATTCTGCGGCGTCTGCATATAGCGTTCGGTATAGATCGAGTCGTAGAGACGCCAATCGGTCACCAGGCCTCCGGCGATGCCCATCTTGAACGACTTGCTCCGCGTCATCACGTAAGCAGTCATCGAACCGCCGTAGCTCCAGCCGTGAAGGCCGATGCGCGAATCGTCGACGTAGGGCAGCGAACGAAGGTAGTTTAGCCCATCTTCGATATCGCGGAGCTCGAGTTCGTACATGCGTTTGTATATCGGCCAAACCGATTCCTGGCCTTTGCCGCTTGCCGAGCGGTTGTCGCAGACCCAGACGATGTAGCCTTTTTGAGCAAGCATCTGGAACCACATCCCGCGATTCCCTCCCCAGCGATTGGCCACCGACGGAGCGTGCGGGCCCGCGTAGGTGAACTGGAACACGGGGTATTTCTTCGACGGGTCGAAATTCGGCGGCTTGATCATCATCGCCTCCATTTCAAATCCGTCCCGGGTTTTAACGTTAAGGAATTCCGGCGTGCTGTAGCGATAGTCCTGCAGCGTCGCGGTCCGGTTCTCATTGATGACCCGCTCCAGCGATCCGTCGGCACGGAAAAGCCGCGTTTGCGTCGGGGTTACGACGTTGCTCCAGTTCGATACGTAGTGCGTGAATCCTTTGTTAAACGCCGCCGCGTGCCAGCCGTCGCCCTTGGAGAGTCGCTGCACCTCGCCCCCCGTAAGCTGGACGCGATAGATATTTTCGGCAATATGGCTGTCCCGTGTGCCCGAAAAATAGACCCAGCCGGAGTTTTTGTCGACGCCGTAGACGGTACGGACTTCCCACTTTCCGCTGGTCAATTGCCGGACAAGATTGCCTTCGCCGTCGTAAAGATAAAGGTGCTTCCAGCCGTTTCGCGACGATTCCCAAAGCCACATGCCGTTAGCGGCGGCCGTGTCGACGAAAACGGGATTATCATTTACTTCGACGGAGGCCGGAGTGGTTTCGGTCAGGATCTTTGAAAATTTACCGGTTGCGACGCTCGCCGAATTTAGGTCGAGAAAGGTCTGTTCGCGGTTTAGTGCTTGGAACAAGACATTCTTGCTATCCGGCGACCACGCGACGCGAGCGATAAGAAGGTCGTCAGGCTTATAGGTCGCTGTATCGACGTATTTTACGGCATCGCCGAGTCTCACGAGTGACGAAGGCAACCGCCCGCCGATCTTCGGGATACGCGCGGCATTCGGTAGGACCGGAGTTTTGCCAACATCTGCAATTCCGACCTTTACGAGCGGGTTCGGGTCACCGGCCTGCGGATAGCTCGACACCTCGAGGGTCTGATCGGTCGGGATATCGTTGACTAAGGTGAACTTCGGTACCGGAGACTCATCCAACCGCAAAAACGCGATGTAACGCGAATCCGGCGACCACCAGTAACCCCGTTTCTGCCCGCGGCCATAAAGCTCTTCCTCGTAAACCCAGTCGAGGTAACCGTTGTAGATCGGCTTGTCACCTTCCTTGCCGTCGCGGGTCAGCTGCTTTTCGCTTCCCTTCGCATCGACGACGAAGAGATTATTCCCGCGAACAAAACTGATCAGTTTGCCGTCGGGGCTAAAATCTTGTTCTTTCTCTTCGTCACGGTTGTTCGTTAGCCGCTTTATCGAGCGAGTCGCCAGTTCGTAGAGCCAGAGATCGCTGGAATTGTTTATGATTATCGCCGTCTCATCGGCATTGAATTGCAAAAACGGCGAATTTGCCAAAGCCGTAGCGTCCGCCGCTTTAACCCCAACCCTTTGCAACGCCGCCGACAACGAATCGCTGTCAAAGTAAGGAACCGCCTGCGAAGTGATCGCATCCACCCGCATCAACTTCCCACCGATCACCTGCTTGAACGAGGCCCCATCGGCAGCCCACTGCACCGAAACCGGAGCCCCCGCAAACCGTACCCGCCGAGCAGGATCAGGGCTGAAGATGTCGTCGATCGTTAGCAGCTTATCCTGACCGAGGACGACTGATGAAAGGAGAAAGAAAGCGATGAGAACGAACTGTAGCTTTTTCATATATTGAAAGAAATGAACAGGATTCACACGGATTTGACGGACGAGCACGGATACTCGAACAGTTTATAGGATTTTCTTATCCGTGTTAATCCGCCGAATCCGCGTTCATCTGTGTTCCATTCTTTCTACGCCTTTGGGTGAGATCGATCGTAAACCTCGATCATTTTTTCCATCGAAACCTGTGTATAGATTTGGGTTGTCGACAGCCGGGCGTGGCCAAGCAACTCCTGAATATCACGCAGGTCGGCTCCCTGGTCGAGCAGATGAGTGGCGAAAGTGTGTCGCAGTGAATGCGGTGAGATGTTATGTATGTCGGCGCATTGTTTGATGTATTTGTCGATCATGCGGCCGACGCTGCGAGTGGTGAGGCGTTCGCCGCGGCGGTGGAGAAATAGGGCATCAGTTCGCTTTGTTTCGGGTGCGGCGGCGAGGAAAATCGGCCGAGTTTGATCGAGATAGAGCATTACGGACTGTAGAGCCGGCTCGCCAAACGGGACGATCCGCTGTTTCTTTCTTTTACCCGTCACCCATACGAGCTTTTCGCGAAAATCGACATCCGAGATATTTATCCCGACCAGTTCGCCGACACGGATTCCGGTCGCATACAAGAATTCGATGATCGCACGGTCGCGCCGGCCAAGGTCCGTGTTGATATCGGGCGTTTCGATAAAACGAACGGCATCCTCGATCGACAAGTGATTCGGCAGTTTTCGCTCGATCTTTGGCGTGGCTACCTGTTTTGCCGGATTCGATTCGAGCTTTCCTTCGCGGACGAGAAACTGGAAAAACGTTCGAAGGCTGGCCAATTTTCTCGCTATCGAAGTCTTTTTATGATCCTCGTGAAGTACAGCTATCCATTCGCGAATCGTCAGCCTGTCGATCTCAGCCACGGGAATATCCGCCCGCTTTTCGACGCGAAACAGGTGCATCTTAAACTGCCCTAGATCGCTTAAGTAGTTCCGCAGCGTATGCTCCGAAAGGCCGCGTTCGTATCTGAGGTGCTGTAAGAATTGGGTGATGTTGGCGTCAAGCGTCATTTCCTGCCAACATAATAACCTTTTCGAGCCCGGACGGTCATCCCGGTTCGGTTCTTGACGTTGACCGTGATAGTGCGAAACTCGGTGCTTGTCTCCGCCTCGCTGTCGGGGTAGTAGCTGAGCACGTACTGCTGCGAAAGTTCTGCCGCGATGCGGTCAAATGCCTGGGTCAGTTCGTCGTCATCAATGGGCGAATACACCGCACCACCGGTTTGCTGGGCGAGTTCGATCATCCTTCGCTCGGCCGTCAACGCACGAATGTTGGCGTTGCCGCCGCGGACTCCGGTGCGTTTGTAGTTCTCAAACTCCTTTGTTTTCACGACATAAACCTGACAGTCGTTACTCTGAAGGGCCTTTACGACACCTTCGAGCGTGGTTTTGAGATCGCTGTAGGTATCCTCGCCGTCTGAAACGATCACGACAACGCGCCGACCGTTGGCGGATTTCAGATACTCGGCGACCTCGACGATGCCATCGAGTAATGCCGTCGCCCCTTTGGGTGGAGGGAACATCTCTATCGACTGCGTTAATGCCGAAACATCCGACGTCAGCGACTGCTCTAGTTTTGTGTAGTCGGCAACTGAGAATAACGCCGCCTTGTCTTTGTCCGGACGGATAACGCGACGAAAAAAGCGGACCGCGGCGTTTTTTTCAAACTCGCGAGCAACCGTAACGCTCGAGGAATTATCAAAAAGCATCGCCAGACGGATCGGGGCGTCGCTCCGTGTGAGTTCGCCAATCTCGACCACTTTCCCGTCTATTTTTAGCTCGAAATCCGAGAGCCGAAGGTTCGAGATCGCTCGACCATTCGAGTCGGTCACTGAAACAGGGATCGGTATCAGAACGGACTCGACCTTGATCGTCTCATCGTCCGTCGATGGTTTGGGCGTCGTATTTAGAATGGGTTTATCGGTCGAGTTCGTCGGCTGGGTCGGCATGTAGACGACGGACGGGCCCGGGATGTTCTTTGGCGTAGGGGTCGCAGTGGGTTTCGTTCGGCCGGACTGCGCGGCGGCTGTCGTCACAAAAAACATGACGAGAAGGAGAATAATATTTGCCGGTCTGATCAGCATTCTTCGCCTATTGGATTACGAAACCGCGTAAAAATATGCCCCGGTCAAAATTAAACTGCGATCAACTTTACGCCTGCAAACAATAGCACTACCGCCAGCACACGGCGAAGCGTGATCGAATCGAACTTCCTGCTGCCCAGCGTCGACCCGATAAAGCCTCCGACAATTGCAGCCGCGATCCAAAACCAGACCTCGGAAGGAAGTCCGCCGAGTGCCCCGCGAGAATATTGACCGACCAACCCGGCGGCCGAGTTCACAAAGATAAACAGAACCGAAACTCCCGCTGCCACACGCGTTTCGGCCCATCGCATTAGCAGCAAAATAGGCGTCAAAAAGATCCCGCCGCCTACCCCCACCAACCCCGAAAGCAGCCCGATGATCGCTCCGATCAGTAGACAGGCGATGATCGGCGGTTCTTTGACTACATCGTCATTTTTGAGCTTGATCGCTAAGCGAACCGCAGCAAGCACCAAAACGGCACCGAGAACGATCTTATAGATATTTGTCGGAAGATTGATCATTCCTCCGACCACGGCCATCGGGATCGACGCCGCCGCAAAAGGCAAAAATATTCGCCACGAAAAGTGGCCAGCCCTGTAAAACTGCACCGTCCCGATCGAGGCAACAAAAAGATTCAGGATCAATGCCGTCGGTCGCGTCACCTCCGGAGCCACCGCCAAAAACGCCATCACCGCCAAATACCCCGAAGCCCCGCCATGTCCAACCGACGAATACATGACGGCCACGAGGAAGATGGCAAAGATTATTAGGATCGCGGTTGATTCCATTGTCAGACTATTTCTGGTCGCCAACGGCGACAAACATTAAAGCCTAGGGTGCAATGAGCGGTAGCGAATGGAACCCTAGGAAAGATGCGACGATTCGCCGTCCCTGAAGGGGACGAACATGACTGCAATGTTGCTCCCTTTCAGGGAGCGAAAAACTTGGCCGATCCTACCTAGGGTTACGCGGAAACCGCTTCACCCTAGGCTTTAATGTTTGTCGCCGTTGGCGACAATCGAGTCAAAATCATCCTCACGCGTGCGGCGATTTCGAATCCAAATAACGATGAACGGAAGCAAAAATGCAAAGCCGCCGAACAGGAAAACCACGTGAGCGACATAGCTCATTCGAGTGTCCTGACATGTGGGACATGGCGTCGGGTTTTCCATGTCGATACCGTCGCATAGAAAATGATGCTGACGATTATCAAAGAGATAACAATTCCCTGGCAACAGGACTTGCGAAATCCCTAAACAAACGATCAACAGGAATACTGCGACAAACCCCGCAATTACTAACTCTTTATCTGTTGATTCCCGCATTTCGCATTCAAACGTCGCTAACTTCAATCCCCAACTCCTTCAACTGCGAACCATCGACCTCGCCCGGCGAATCCATCATTAGGTCCTGGGCCGATGCGGTTTTGGGGAACGCCATGACGTCGCGGATGTTTTCGGTGCCGCAGAGGATCATGCAGGTGCGTTCGATGCCGGCGGCGAAACCGCCGTGCGGAGGCGTGCCGAACTCCAATGCGTCGAGGAAAAACCCGAACTGCGTCCTCGCTGATTCGAGCGACATGCCGAGAGCCTTGAAGTTCAACGCCTGAACATCCTTCTGGTGAATACGGATCGACCCGCCCGCACATTCGTAGCCATTGATAACGGCATCGTAAGCCTTTGCACGAACCTCGCCGAGCAGATGATGCTGGCTTTCGTCGTTAACCGCGGTCGTGAATTTCTCAAGATCCTCGTCCATCGGCGAAGTAAACGGATGATGCGCCGCCGTGTAGCGATCGGTCTCTTCGTCGTGCTCGAACATCGGAAATTCGGTGACGATCAGCGGTTTATAGGCTGTGCGGTCGATCAGATTTTCGCGTTTGGCGACCTCGATGCGAAGAGCTCCAAGGGAAGCCGCAACGACCGATCTACGTCCGGCGACGATGAGGACGAGATCACCAATGACAGCGCCCGACGCAGTGACAAGCTGACCGATCTTTTCCTCGCCAAGAACCTTGAGTAACGACGATGTCGTCTCTTCGCCAACCTTTATCCACGCCAGAGCTCCCGCTCCGTAACGTTTTACAAAATCCTGTAGATCGTCGAGCTGTTTACGCGAATATTCTGCCTTGCCCTTGGCGACTATGCATTTGATCTCGCCGCCGGACCGCAGGCTGCCAGCCTGCGAGTTTTCAGGAGCGAGCACCGCCGCAAACGGAGCAAAATCCGTATCCCGCAGGTCATCCGAAAGATCAACCAACTCCATCTCAAACCGCATATCCGGTTTGTCCGAGCCGTATCGGCGCATCGCTTCCGCGTGCGTCATTCGCGGCCACGCGACGGGCAATTCGATGCCACCGACCTTTGCAAAGACGTGATTGAACATACCCTGCATCTCGCGGTACGCCATTTCCTGGTGGGCAAACGACATCTCCATATCGAGCTGCGTAAATTCCGGCTGGCGGTCTGCCCGGAGGTCTTCGTCGCGGAAGCAGCGTGCGATCTGGTAATACTTATCAAAGCCCGAGATCATCGTCAGCTGCTTCAGGATCTGAGGAGATTGCGGCAGAGCAAAGAATTTGCCTGTGTGAATACGCGAAGGCACCACAAAATCGCGTGCCCCCTCAGGCGTCGATTTGAGCAATATCGGCGTTTCGATCTCGATAAATCCTCGGGTATCAAAATACTCGCGTATCGCCGCAACCGCCTTGGCCCGTGTGCGAATATTATGCTGCAACTGCGGCCTTCGGAGATCGAGATAGCGGTATTTCAGACGCGTGTCTTCGGCCGCGAGATTTTCGCTGCCCGCGACCTCGAGCTGAAATGGCAGTACATTGGCGTCGTTCAGAAGGAGAATCTCGCTAACCTTGACCTCGATCTCACCCGTCGGAAGCTTCGCGTTTTTCGCACCTTCGTCGCGTCGAACGACCTCGCCTTTGACAGCGATCACGAATTCGCCGCGCAGATTCTTCGCCTTTGCATGAGCGTCTTTCGCCGTCTCTTCGCTCACGACAACTTGCGTCACACCATCACGGTCACGCAGATCGATAAACGTAAAAACGCCAAAATCACGCTTCTTCGCCACCCAACCCATGAGAACCACAGATTCGCCGACATTCTCGACACGCAGTTCCCCGCAAGTGTTTGTTCTCTCTAAAGTTCCAAGTACGTCTAACATAATAATTAAGATATCTTTGCCCACGAATTTGTCGGAACCGCCTGCGTCAGCGGGCGGCATTCAACGCTCCGCGAAATCAACTCCACCCGCGTAAGCACGTTCGCGAAAATCCATCTGCGCCCGCTCACGCAGGCGGCTCTGACAAAATAAAAACGCCTTTCGATTTGCGACAAACGAAAGGCGGAGCGTCGATCAAACTAACACTCTCGCCTACGTATTATTATCGTCGTTAAACCGAACTGCGTTCATGCCAAATCTGAATGATACTGGATAGCCGTCCGTTATCGCAAATTGCCGAACACCATCAATACTTTCTGTTGAAATCGGCAACAAAAGTTCTTGCTTCGACCTCGGTGTCGAAAATGTATAGACCGACATCGGCAAATCTCGCCGCGGAACCGTTCTGCGGAACATACCTGCGCTCAGCTTGATTCAAAAAGTAGGTAATGCGGTTGGCATTGGGGGGAATCTTGAATACCCCGTGCGTAGTTACCCAAACATCGGGTTTTCCGGGTCGGCAAAGCATATTCTGCAAATAATCCTCTATTTTCTTTTCGCTGTGCATGTAGCCATAGAGATACGGCAGGCCCGTTATGACACCGTCCGGCTCCACCCGCTCGCTGGAGCATCGACCTATAAACAAAACGAATTTGCCACTCGACCCTTTCGGCAAAGATACATCCTGGGAAAAAGAACCCTGGTTTCGAAGAACGAAAATTGTTTGCACACCGTCCATCTCCGTCACCGTCTCACCGCTCTTGTTCCACTTCTCGGCAAGGTAGTTGCTCCCGCTCTGGGCAACTACCGTTGTAGCCGCCAAGAACGCAATCGCTAATATTAATAACAACGGTGATCCACTCATCAGAATAGAGTCCCCCCACTTCAGATTTTGCTTAGGATTATATGCGATTTTCTTTTCGATGCAATAGAATTCTCTGATCAAAAATAGAATCTTGCAAAGAAATAAAGTATGGGTCCCCCGAATAACAAACTATCGAGCCTATCGAGAACGCCCCCATGGCCGGGGATGATCGAGCCTGCATCTTTTGAGCCGGAGCCGCGTTTCATCGCGCTTTCGCAGAGATCGCCGAGGACTCCAAAGGCGGCGAGGACCATTGCTAGTGGGATCGAGTAAAGGAATGGCAGTTCGGGGAAGAAAGTCGCGGTTGCGAGAGCCGCGAAGCCTGCGGCTGCGATGAGGCCGCCGATGAGGCCTTCGACGGTTTTGCCCGGTGAGATTCCGGGGGCGAGTTTGTGTTTGCCAAGTACACGTCCGGCGAAATAGGCTCCGGCGTCAGAGCCGAAGATAATTAAGAAAAAGTATGAAAGCAGATCGGTTGAAAGTTCAGGTTTTGTCTCAAACCCGACTCGCATTGCGACCAGAAAGCCCCCAAGAAACGCGACGTAGAGCACGCCCAGCATCGTCACGCCGACGCCGGTGAGCATCTTCGAAAAATCTTTCTGAAATCGAAAAGTCTGCGTGATCAGCAGCAGTATCAAGATTCCCGCAAGCGTTGCGATCAGCAATTCCGGCGCTTTCGCGGGAGCGTCAAAGACAAACCCGATAAACAACGCCGCCATGCTGAGATATCCGATCCCCGCATCTGCCTTTAGCTCGAGTTTCTTGGTAAGGGAATAAAACTCAAACAACCCCGCCGCGATCGCCACTCCCGCGATCGCCACAAACAACCAAACCGCCTCACGCCACCACAGCGGCAGAATGATCGCCGCTATAACGATCGGTAGGGCAATGGCGGCTGTTACGATGCGTGTTTTCATAAAGGTGGGCGGTGGTCAGTCGTCAGTCGCCGGACCTACCGACCATTGACCACCGACCATTGATCACTACTTCACGCCCCCAAACCGCCGATCCCGCTTCTGATAATCGAGTATCGCCTCGAAAATATGTGGCCTTCGAAAGTCGGGAAATAGCGTCGGGGTGACGTATATCTCGCTGTACGCGAGCTGCCAGAGGAGGAAGTTCGAGATGCGAAATTCGCCGCTTGTACGGATCATTAGATCAACTTCGGGCAAGCCGTGCGTGTAGAGGTTCCTCTCTATGTCTTCTTCGGACAATTGCTCTACGTTGTCTCCCCGTTCCAGCACCTGCGCGGCGGCCCGACGGGCGGCTTCGACTATCTCGGCACGGCCACCGTAATTCAACGCAACGCTCATCGTCATTCCGGTGTTCTCACGAGTAGTTTCCTCTGCCCGATGTATCTCAGTCTGGACGTCCTCAAAAAGGCCTTCGATGTGCCCGATCGCTTGAAATTTGATGTTATGACTGTGAACCTCAGCGAGATCGGTGCGGATATAGCGTTTGAGCATCGTCATCAGCCCTCGGATCTCGGCACGCGGGCGTTTCCAGTTCTCGGTCGAGAAGGCGTACAGTGTTACCGCCTTGATCTCGAGCCTGCGGCACGTGTCGATGATCGCCCTGACTGATTCCGCACCCGCACGGTGTCCGAAAATGCGCGGCCTTCCCTTCGCCTGCGCCCAGCGGCCGTTCCCGTCCATGATTACTGCGATATGAGCAGGTATGCGCTTGGAATCGATCGCCGCGAAAAGCTCGGCGTCGATGGATTTTGGTTTGATGACGCCTTCGAAACCCTTGAGCATAAAAGTCAGAACCGCCTGCGTAAGCGGGCGATGCGCAAATTAAAAACGAGACCAGACACCGTAACGCAATAATTGCTCGCGTTGAAATTATTTTGCTTACGAATTTCGCTCTGAATGTCGTATGCCGCCCGCTTACGCAGGCGGTTCTGACAGAACCCGCACGATCGCATCCCGATTTATCGGCCCGTAAATATGCGGATATATCTCGCGATTTGTCGACGGCTCTTTGATCATCCGCGACATCAGCCGGTCTGATTCGATCTCGAGGATCACCAGTTCCGGCTCGGATGGGTAGTATCTTTCGATCACCCCCGGCAACTGATCCTCAAAGCTGCAATGGATAAAGCCTTCGCTTGCCAGACTCGCATGCCGATACAGGCCGCCGTCAAACGCCGCCCATATTTCCGGTAAAACTATGTGGTAAATGAGCATGGTCAGATTCCGGAAGAAAAACTAACCACCGATAAATGCAGATAAAGAATCTGATTATCCGTGTCCATCTGCGTTCATCTCAGGTTAAAAATTCTCTTCCCTGCTTAGTCGTATTCAACCTTGTGCAGCGTCAAGCCTTGAGCGTTCGCGGTCTTGCCGGCTAGGTTGCGGTCGCCTGATACTATTGCCGTCTGAATTGTATCACTATCTTTTTCGCCGCGCCCGACCTCGAGCATTGTGCCAACGATCGAGCGAACCATGTATCGCAAAAAGCCCGTCGCAGTGATGCGAAACTCGATCAACGCCCCTTGCGCCGCAGGGTCCCAACGAGATTCCACGGTGAAATCAAGTACGGTCCGAACGCGGCTATCGCCGTCCGATTTCGCCGACGCAAAGGCGGTCCAGTCATGCTCGCCCAGGAAAAAACGGGCCGTCTCGTTCATACGACCGACATCGAGCGGTTTCTGCTCATGGTGGGCAAATCTTCGCCAAAACGGCGACATAACGGGTGCATTGACGACCCGGTAAATGTACGTCTTTCGCTTCGCCGAAAAGCGAGCGTGAAACTCGTCCGGGGCCTTTTCAGCCTTCATTATCCGGATATCACGCCAAAGATTGCCGTTGATCGCGTGTTTGAGCCGGTCTGGTGTGAATTTGCTGTGCAGGTGGACATTCGCGACCTGCCCCTCGGCATGAACCCCCGCATCAGTTCGCCCCGAACCGCTAACCGAAACCTCGCGATCAGCCAGCATCCCGATGACTCGCTCCAGTTCGCCCTGGATCGTCCGGTCGTTTTCCTGCACCTGCCAACCGTGAAAATCGGTGCCGTCGTATTGGATAAGAAGTTTGTAATTCATCGAACTCTTTTATTTGACCAGAGCATCTATCGCCATCGCAAATCGCTCTGGAGCTGATTCATCCATCCGCAAGTATAGTGCGGGCTCGATGAGTTCAAGTTCCATCAACGCGAATTCGTCATCTATGTGGCGAACAAGGTCTACCCGTGCGTAGAGCAAACGCTGTCCGATCGCATCGATTGCCTTTTGAGCTGCCCCTCGCAGCCCCGCATCCGCTTCGATCCGCGTAATAAGTCCGCCGTGTTCCTCTTGTACTCTGAAATCACCGGGCTTCGGCGCCTTCAAGATCGTATGGCTAAGTTCTCCATTGAAAAAGAAAAGTGAGTACTCGCCTTCGTCAACGATCGTCTTCAGGAAGGGCTGTACCAGAAACGGAAGCTCGGCAAACACCTCGATCAATGCGGGGTCAAACTTTTTAAGCCTAAATGTATTCTGAGCCGTAGCACTCACCGTTGGCTTGACGATGAGCTCATCGGTCTCAAAGGAAGCAAGCCACGAAGCAAAATTCCCCGCCGTATATTCGGCATCCCATATCGTCGGAACGATCCGAACGTTGCTCTGCTCGATGTCCCTCAGGTATCGCTTGTCAAGATTCCATTTGACGATATCGAGCGGATTCTCAAGCCGAGCTTTCGACTCATCGATCCCTTGCAGGAACTCAATGAACTCGCAGGGATGTTTCTGATAATCCCAGGTGGTTCGGATAACTGCCAGATCGAACAAATCCCAATTCGCGGCTCGGTCACGCCAGGATCTCGTTTCGACGCTCCATCCGAGCGACTTCATCGGACCGATCGCGAGATCGTCATCGCTCACGTAGCCGGCCATGTCGTCCATTGATAGGAAACAACACCGCTTCATCTCTGGATCGCCCGACTACCCGGTTTTATCGCCTCGATACCTTCCGCGCATAAGGGGCATTCGTGGGGCGGATAGCTCTTCGCATCCATTTCAAGCAGTGAAACCCGGGGAACCCCAACATCAGCAATGCCGTTTGAGCGGTCAATTATCGAAGCGGCCGCGACGACCTTTGCCCCATTTTCTTCGAGCGCGGCGATGCATTCGCGGGTCGAGCCTCCCGTAGTGATAACGTCCTCGACGACGAGCACTCGCTCGCCAGGCGTCAGCGAGAATCCCCGCCTCACGGTCATGATACCCGATTGTCGCTCAGTCCAGATGAACGGCAGATCCAGAATCTGAGCGGTCGCAAAACCTATAACAAGACCGCCGATCGCTGGTGCGGCAACCGTACCGACCTTCTCACTCTCGAGCAACGGAGAAAGTTTCTCAACCAGCATCGCTGCAAACCGCTCGGCGTGTTCAGGGACGCGTAAAGCGAGTGCGCACTGCAGATAGCGTGGGCTGTGCAGCCCGCTTGAGAGCACAAAATGCCCGTCAAGAAGGGCTCCCGTATCTTTGAAATGCTCAATTATGTCCATTGAAAATAGACTAACCTAAACACGCCTGCCAACTCAATAATCCCTCGGGATTCTGTTAAACTAGCGGCGTGACACCGTTTCCAAATCTCATCTGCGATTCCCTGCTCATCAGCGAAACCGTAACACTGCTGCGTTCATTCGGCGGCCGGGCGTCGGCTGTTAGCATTGTTGATTTCGTGATGAAGATCCGCAAGCCCGATCGTCAGCTTGCTCGAATGTTGGTTTCGGATCTCATCTCGACCGACCCGCGGCTATCGCTCGACGGTGACACCGTTGTGCTTCGCGATTCGGCATACGAGGGCCGCGAGTTACGCGAGACAGAATTTGTGGTTTTCGATCTGGAGACGACCGGGGCCAAAGCTCCACCGTGTCGTGTGACCGAGATCGGTGCGTGGCGTGTCAAGAATGGCAAGGTTCTCGACGAGTTTCACACGCTGGTAAACCCCGAAACGCCGATCCCGCCCTTTATCTCGTCGCTAACGGGGATCAGTGACGAGATGGTTCGGTACGCTCCGGTCTTTGCTGAGATCGCGGAGGATTTTCTTGGTTTTATCGGCGATTCGGTCCTGGTGGCGCATAATTCGGGCTTCGATATGCGGTTTTTGAATCACGAGATCAGCCGCGTCTATGGCAAGTATCGCCTGGCAAATCCGTGCCTTTGTACCGTACAGCTATCGCGAAAACTGCTGCCGGACATCTTGAATCACAAGCTAAAAACTGTTGCCCAGCATTATGAAATAGACCTCGTCGACCACCACCGGGCCAGCGCCGATGCCTTCGCGACGGCCCACATTTTTGTGAATCTGCTCAATAGGTTAAACGAAGACGGCGTAAACGATCTCGCCGCGATTCGCGGCCTGGGCTCGCGAAAGCATCGGTACGTACGATAAGCCACTGTTGACTTGTGTCTGTTCCGTGCCTTTCAGTGCTATCCGTGGTTAATATTCGATCTCGACCACTGAATACACGGAAACCGACACGGATGAAAAATGCCCTCGCCGGGCATCCACATCTTAGCCAACTTCAAATTATGTTAGACGAAAGAATGCCTGAGGGCGTCAACAAACAGCAGCTAGACATCCGGCCGACTCCGCGTGAGGAAATGAACCTCTTCCCGCTAGATGCTTTCCCTTATGAATACGTAGGTAAAGAGATCTGGGTCGAGTTCGATATGCCGGAATTTACCGCGATCTGTCCGTTCTCCGATTTTCCCGATTTTGGAGTTATCCGGCTCAAGTATGTTCCGAACAAACTCTGTGTTGAGCTAAAAAGCCTGAAGCTCTATATCAACTCGTTCCGCGACGTTAAGATCTTTCACGAACACGTCGTCAACCTGATCCTCGAAGATTTCGTCGCCGCCTGCGACCCGCTAAAGGTCGAGATCGAAGGCGATTACAATGTGCGGGGAAACATCAAGACGGTCGTGAGAGCGAGCTATAGGAAAGGGAATATCGAATAACGAATAGTGAATATCGAGTAACGAATGATTCGTCTTTGCTCCCAAATCGATATTCGTTATTCACTATTCGTTATTCGTTACTCGACCTTGATTCAGGCGTATCTACGGGAAATACCTCGTCCGAGTAGGCGATTGTATTCGGCGTTGACCACTTCGTAGCATTCGCAGACGGCGTTTTCCAGGCCTGGGCGATCGATTATCGTCATTGTCCCACGAACGCTTTTGATCAGTTTTCGAGCTACGAGTTTCTGCGCGGCCAGCGTTACGCCCTCGCGACGAACGCCCAGCATATTTGAGATCAGATCGTGCGTCATCACGAGTTTATCTGATTCGAGTCGGTCATGGCTAAGCAAAAGCCAGCGGCAAAGCTGCTGTTCGACAGTATGCAGCCGGTTGCAGACGGCCGTTTGCGATATCTGAGCGATCAACGCCTGCGTGTAGCGGAGCAGTATTTTTTGAAACGGCCCTCCAAGTGTGAATTCTGCTTTCAGATCCTTCGCTCTCATCCGATAGCTGTCGCCTGCACTCTGAACGATCGCCCGGCTGGTTGTCGTGTCACCGCCCATGAACAACTCGATCCCGAGTATTCCGTCGTTCCCGACCACTCCGATCTCGGCGGTTGCACCGTTTTCCATAATGCAAAGTAGCGAGACGATGGCGGTTGTCGGAAAATAGACATACTCCATCTCGTCACCCGATTCATGCATTACCTGCCCAAGATCAAGATCAACGGACTCCAACTTGGACACAACTCTGTCGAGCTCCGGATCAGCCAGGGATGCCAGCAAATAGTTCTTTTGTGTGTGAATTTCTTGCTTAACTTGCGCCATGACTTCGACCTCCGCTAAATCGACGAACAGAGCCCACTACCAAGAGGGCTCCGCCGTCAGCTAAAAAATAGCACAGGTAAATTATTTATGTGTGCGGAAACGCACAAAGTTCAAAGTTGTTTAGCGCGAAGCGAGAAAGGCTCGCCGCGGAGGGATGTTTGCCCTCCGATCATGCATTCGGTGGCGAAATTATCCGATAACAAGTACAAGCCAGCTTTTCCAGTTCGCTCTTTTGAAGTATCGAAAGGTTGCCACGAACGTAGCTAACAAGGCCCCGGTGCTGAAAGTCCGACGCCGCCTTGTTTACGGCCTCGCGGCGGACGCCGATCATGTTGGAGAGAAACTCCTGCGTGATCTGAAACTCATCCGATCTCATGCGGTCGCGGGTCATCAATAGCCACCTAGCCATCCGCGCCTCGATCGGATGATAACGGTTGCAGGCGGCCGATTGCGAGATCTGCGTCATCAGTGAGTGCGTGAACTTCTTAAGGATACGCTGGAGGTCGACACTCCTTTCAGATTCAAAGATAAAGTCCTTCGAAGTCATTCGCGTCGCAAACCCCGCTCCTTGAACAACGGCAAGATTATCCGAGGTAGCTACGCCCAGAAAGACGGGGATCCCGATCATCCCTTCGTTACCGACAATGCCAACTTCAAGACTTGAGTTTGACCCAACCACGGCAAGTAGTGAGATGATGCCGCTCTCGGGAAAGTAGACATGTTCGATCACATCTCCCGCGCCGTAGATCTCCTCGTGGTAGACGAGCTCGCAGCGCTCGAGCATCGGTAGCATTTGCAGAAAGTTTTCGTTCGGCAAACTTGCGAGCAAGGCGTTCTTTGATCTTGTTGTTTTAGGCATGTGATCATTTCGAATCTAGTATTCAAACCACCGATACATCGCCAGATTCGGTCCCGACGTTGTAAGCGCTTTTCAACTCTAGCCAAACCAACCATCGAAGTTGGTGCTATATCGCACTTTGGAGACTGATTTTCGGACCCTAATTATGATGTGGAAATCACTTAGGTGCTACAACGCACATACACTGCCTTCAAGACCCTTTATTGTTAGGGCATCTCGAAGTAATAAGACGATAGGCTGAATGCCCTTACCATCCCTGCATTCACATGACACACCTGTGCCACAGCTCGTCTAGGGACTCGAGGGGGCCACTTCTTGTCTACAATTGGGGCGGAGGTCGGTTTTACGTGAAGGGCGGTGATAAAAACCGTCATCGCCCCTCACCTAATCAATTGCACTGGAAGACCTGAGCGTATACCGGAGAGTCGGAATGAAAATTGTCCATTTTTCGCTGTATTACTTTAAGCTCCAATTTACGGTTGCCATCGGTCTGCATTGTACCTCGCTGCCAATGAGCATCAACTGGCGCTGGCGATTTTGGCAGCAGCGGCGACTTGCCCGACATAGGGGCCGGTAAAAGGATATCGAGGCAAAGACGATGTGGCTTTCAGATCTCACTAATTATCACTCCCCATACAAAGCCGCGAAGGTAGCTGATGACCGTGCCGACTGGTACCGCAGCTTCGTGATCGCGTTAGCTTTTAAGATTACGGCTTCGAGCGAAGAGGCAGATGCCGCGGCGAATGAGATCTTTGCAGACATTCAGCGACATGCAAACCGTTCCGGAACAATTGCATCGCCCGTGGACAAAGTTGTCTCATTGGTTGCCCGTCGCCGCCTGATGAGGTATTTGCAAACGCACTGAGGGTTGTGTGCAACCGCACAGACGTCCGCTCTTAGAAGCATTAATCTCATTAAAGTCTGTGCGATCCAGATTTTAGGCCACTTATTTGTTCGGATCGATCTCGCAGGACTGATCAAGGGGAAAATGCAGCTTCAAAACTGCATCAACTGTTGGCACGTGATGCTGCCATTTTGGAGAATGTCCGGGTCTTACGATACCACGGCATTCTCTTTTTTTTGATCGCGAAACCCTTTTTTGCAGATCATGGAAAAAACTGTGTTTTTGTAAGCAAGCAAACATAAAATTCCCGTCAATCTGGCTATCCTGAAATTGACCCTGCAAACAGACGTTACCGATGTTTGCGAGAATCCTAAGACACGCAAACTTGAGCATTGCGTAACTGCTGGCAGGGTACTTTTTAGACAGGAATGCGGCATTCGCCGCATTTATATGGCAAGTGATGGTGCCATATGATTTGCCCGGGAACGAAAGTTTCCGGGCATTTTTCGTTGCGATCGCCTTCAGTGTGCAGCGGCGGAAAGAGTTCTGGTCATCCTCGTACAGGCAGCTTCGACAAGTCCGATTATCTCGGTCTCAGCCGGAACTCGGCGGCGGGATTCGGCATTAGAAAGCTCCGAAATAATTAGAAATCGCGATTTTTCCAGCAGTGTTTGCTCGCGAAACGACAATTTTTTCTCATGGCTGAGAAACGTCAGCATTTTCATCACCTCAGCCGTCTGAAAGATGTCGCCGGAACGCAATTTCTCGCTAAAATCCTTCGAACGAGCCTTCCAGTCGCCCGAGTACGGTTCAAAATCCTCGGCAAGCATATCTATCAGCCGCCGGCACTGCGACGGGCTTATAAGCGGCCTCAAGCCGATGCTGTCGGCGTTCTGCTCCGGCACGAAGATCGTCGAGTGGTCGTGCAAGACCCTCAGCGTAAAGCCGCTGATGGTGATCGAACCGATATTGTGCTGCTTAAACTCTTCGACGAGGCAGACGCCTTGGTTGGGATAAACTATCTTCTGACCTATCAATAATTGCATTTGTCCTCTCCATCCAAGAAAGAAAAGAGAAAATGACGCGATGCGTGGCGAACTAAATCATTGTCCGGGCGCAGGGTTGGTCAATCTGTGAATAGCAACAGTATAGCATACGAGCAACATGAGATAAATAGAAAATATTTCGCACAGCCCTTGTCACAAACGCCCTGCTCACGGTGTTCTCCCTATGAAAAGCAAATCTTGCAGCAAAATATTCGGAGGCTTAAATGCAAAAATATCTCGTCGCTCCATCGTTAAATCTTCTCTCGATCGCATTCATAATCATCGTCATCGGCAAGCTCGTGATCATCGCCCAATCGTCCGCAACTGGCGAGTGGAAGGCCGACGCCAGGCCTGACAAGGCCGGACGCGAAGGCAAAATTCAGCTTGATCTCAGCCGCACAACCAACGGCGATCGCAAGAACCAGTTCGGTTCCAGTTTCGAATACTCAGAACTCCAGGGCCTGACTCGGGAGCAGGCTCAGAATGGCCGCGTTTCTTTCCGGCTAGTTCGCGAAGCTGGCAGGATCAACTTCGACGGCTCATTCACCGACGGCAAAGGCAGCGGCACGTTCCGCTTCGACCCCGACAGCGGCTACGTCAGTGCGATGAGATCCCGCGGGTTCGATTTCGAAAGATCGAGGCACAAGAACGACGACAGCGTCGAAGGCCGCCTGCTCTCAGCTGCAATGATCAACGTCACGACTGCTCTCGCCGACGATCTGAAGTCGGTCGGTTTCGGCGATCTCGATGTCGACGACCTTTTCAAGGCCGCGATCTTCAAGGTCGATTCGAAATTCATGGCAGAGATGAAAGCGACGGGCTATCCAAATCTCGGAATGGAAGAACTGGTGAAAGCCCGTATCTTCAAGATCGACGCCAATTTTGTCCGCAAACTCGCTGAGATGGGCCTCGCGACCAATGATTTTGAACAGGTCGTAAAGTTCAGTATCTTCAAGGTAACGCCCGAATACCTCGCAGAAATGCGTGCCGCGGGCTTCGACAAACTCAACCCGGAAGAGATCGTTAAATTCCGCATCTTCAATGTCACGCCCGAATTGCTGACCGACCTCAAAGCCGAAGGCTACGGCAATCTATCAGCCGAACAGGTCGTAAAGTTCCGCATTTTCAACATCGACAAGGACTTTATCCGCAGAGCGAAGGCCGAAAACCCAAATGCGACGATCGAAGACCTCGTAAAAATGAAGATCGGCGTCCACAAGTTGAAAAATACCTACTAAGGTTCACCCTAATAACCACTTCCTCCTCACTCACTCCGGCTGTCCGCTTTCACGCGGCCAGCCGATTTTTTGTTGGCTCCAACCGGGCAGCGTCGAGGTTCACCAGATCACTCGAATTGCTTTCGGAATTCCTCGAACGTAGCCTTTAGCTCATCGACCTCGCCGCGAAGAGTCGTGACTTCTTCTTCCAGCTTTTGGATACGTTCGGCGTCGACTGAGCCATGCGTACGCTGGGCGGTGACGGTGGCGGCGAAAGCTTCGACGTCGATCTCGCCGCAGAGCAGGTGGGCGAAGCGGGCTTCTTTTTGGCCGGGAAGGACGGGAAGCTTCATTACGAGCGGGTCATCACGGCGCATCAGGCCGTCGAGGGTTTCCTGGACCTCGCCAAGGTTTGGAAAATCGTAGAGACGCTCGGTACGTGTTCGCAGTTCACCGAGTGTCTGCGGGCCGCGGAGCAGCATGATGTCGATGACGGCTGTTTCCTTCGGGTCGAGCTCATAAACGCTCGGCAGCATGTGCTTGTACTTCGGCACCCGGCTCGTCGAGCCGTAAAAGACGTAGACCAGATTGCGGTCACGCAGGTTATCGAGTGCCCCCGTTACTATAGTCTCTGAATAAGAAACCACCGGGTCGCGGCTGCTTTTCTGATTGCAGGCGTTGACCAGTGCGTTCAAGGTCATCGGGTAATATTCCGGCGTAGTCAGTTGTTTTTCGACAAGCGACCCGAGTATGCGGGCTTCGATCTCATTTATCTTTTCAGGCATGATCTGCGGTTTTCGTTAACATTGGTATTGTAACTTACAATTAACGTAAGTGGATATTCTGATAGCCCGAACTGAAACCGAAATTGACCATGCCTTCGAGCGGCTCGTCGGCTGTTCGACCGTTGGATGCGACACCGAAACCTCCGGTCTCGGAGCGCGTACGGCGAGGCTGTTCTCGGTCCAGTTTTCGGACGGCGAGTTTAACGTTCTCGTGCCGATCAGCGAGGGTGTAACCCTCGGAAAACTCGCCGCGATCCTCGAAAACCAAGCGATCACGAAGGTCTTTCACAACGCCAAGTTCGACCTGGATTTTCTCGGCGAAAATGGCTATACGACGATAAATATCTTCGACACCATGGTCGCCGAAAAGGTTCTGACCCGCGGAGCTGGCCAGTCCTCGTCTCTTGCCGAAACTCTGTATCGACATTTCGCCGTAGATCTCGACAAATCGCAGCGGGCGAAATTTAACCGCAAATGGGACGGCATTTGGACCGATGAACTGGTCAGCTACGCTCTATCCGATGTTATCTACCTTCCGCAACTGATGGCCACGCAGTGCGAATGGATGGAGCGTCTCGGTCTGACAAACGAGTTTGCGACCCAAATGGCCCGCATTACACAGCTTCCCGCAGCAGATTCCGCTCGGTATGAAGACGGTGATGCTCGCCGTGATAGATCGTAAAATAGAGCATCTCGCGGATGGTCAGCTTGCCCAGCAGCGGGTGCGGCAGAACGAGCTTGTCGAGCTTGGCTTCGTCAAACTTTGCGATGTTTTTGCAGAGCTTTTCGACCTGAGCTCGAAGCTCGCCGAGCAGTTCGCCTTTTCGATCGAACGCAACAGGCTTTGGCACGAAATCGGCCGGGGCTTTCCCGCCATCAGCCAGGCCTTGTTTGTAACGAGCGACCAGGTCGTCGTAGCTCAACGACTCGTGATCGGCAGTTCCGAACATCGCTTTCAGGGCAAACTCCGGTGCCATCAGCCCCTTGTTGAGCGGTGCGACCGATTTGCAGAGATGTTCTGTTTGCTGACCGGCGGTCCATTTATCTCCAACCGCAGCGAACGTAAAATCCGCTTCCGAAAGGCCGCCAACAAACTCAGCAAACGCCTCGTAGTTAGTTTTGATTTGGTCGATGATCTGTGATTTGTCCATAAACTACCAACGGTGATAAGCCGGATGGCCTTCCTTAACAGCGACAAAAGTGCCCCGGCACGTGTCGCAGACCTTGCCGCCGGCGATGAGTTCAGCTTCGACGGTTGCCCGGTCATCTGAAGATTCGACGACGCGAGCTTTCAACGTGATCGGGCCGTCGACCGGCGTCGGCCTGAGTAGTTTTACATGAAAGTCCGCCGTGACCGTACAGGGAGTTTTTGTCTCGCCCCGTTTCTTCATGAGGTGATACGCGGCCGCCCAGTTTGAATGACAATCGAGCAAAGCACCGATAATGCCGCCGTTCAAGATACCCGGAAAAGCCTGGTGATGCGGCTCCGCATGCCACTCGGCGACAAACTCGTCGCCCTGGGCAAACGTGTTGATATGCAGCCCTTTATCATTTGCGGGGCCGCAGCCGAAACAAATGCTATTTGGCGAGTACTTCTGCTGGAGTGACATTTGGTCTTGCATCATGTTTTACTGTTACAGATTTTCTCCGAAAGACTCAACTTAAGGAAAACACTATTTTGCCATGCTATCTCTACTGGCTATCGGCGTAATTGCCTGGCTCGTTTTCGGTTACTTCGCTTACGGCCGATGGGTTTCCCGTCAGTTCAAACTCGATGACAGCCGCGAGACGCCGGCCAACAAGGTGAACGACGGCGAAGATTTTGTACCGACCCAGCCGTTCTATCTATTTGGCCAGCACTTTTCGGCCATCGCGGCGGCCGGGCCGATCGCGGGGCCGATCATCGCGTGTCTCGCCTTTGGCTGGCTTCCCTGCCTGCTTTGGATCGCTCTGGGCGTCGTCCTGATCGGTGCGGTCCATGACTTTTCCGCTCTTACATCGTCGGTACGCCACGGAGCTCAGTCGATAGCCGAGATCACCCGTGACAAACTTGGCGGTAAAGCGGGCCGGGCGCTGATGGGTTTCATCTGGATCGCCCTCGTCTATGTTGCCGTAGCCTTTACCGATATCACGGCCGGAACCTTTGTCGCAGGCGATGAATCGCTGGTCGGCGAAACACGCTTTAACCCCGGCGGTGCCGTCGCGATGGCGAGCGTGCTGTATCTAGGCCTCTCGATATTACTCGGTCTCGTCGAACGCTTTCTAAAGCCGCCGCTTTGGCTTGCTACGATCATCTTTGTTCCCGCAACATTCGCCCTCGCATACGTCGGCACGATGTTTTCGAACGTGCTCGTCTTTGGCCATCAGACGTGGGCCGTGCTCATCATCGCTTACTGCGTTGTCGCCTCGCTCCTGCCCGTTTGGGCGCTGCTGCAGCCTCGCGGATATCTCGGCGGCTTTGTTTTGTATGCCGCGATCCTCGTCGGCGTCATCGGCATCTTCTTTGGCGGCTACGAGATACAACAGCCTTCGTTCAAATCGTTCGATGTCGGCGGTATGACCGGAATGCTGTTTCCCTTCCTCTTTGTCACGATCGCCTGCGGAGCCTGCTCGGGTTTTCACGGCCTTGTATGCTCGGGAACCACCTCGAAGCAGATCGACAAGGAATCGCACACCCGGCCGATCGGCTACGGAGCCATGTTGGCCGAGGGCTTTGTCGCCTTTATCGCTCTAGTTACCGTCATGGTCGCCGTTGGCGATTCGCTGGTCGGGCCCGACGGTAAAAACCTTCCCGCGGGCAAGATCTACGGCAACGGCATCGGCAACTTTCTCGCCCTGGTCATCGGGCAGGAGAATCTAAAATTCGCGATCACGTTTGGCGCGATGGCGTTCTCCACCTTTGTCTTCGATACGCTCGATGTCACCATGCGGCTCGGCCGCTATCTGGTGCAGGAGCTTATCGGCATTCCCGGAAAGCTCGGAGCCATCATCGGTACTCTGATAACCGTTGCGGTTCCATTCGCGCTCATATTTCTGGCAAAGCCAGGCAGCTACATCGAATTCTGGACGCTCTTCGGTGCGTCCAACCAACTGCTCGCCGCGCTAACGCTGCTCTCGATCACCGTTTGGCTTTACAAGGCCCGAAAGCGGATCGCGTTCACGCTGCTGCCGATGTTGTTCGTCCTGTCGATCACGCTATGGGCTTTGGCAACGTTGGTCTACAGCAACTTCCAGGCAACGACCGGATTTGACATCAAGCTGATCAACGGCATTATGTCGCTCGCGTTGATAGTACTCGCGATCTTTCTAGTGATCACCGGGCTGATGAAACTTCGTCGCGATGACGATGATGATGCTGTCGCGGGCGAATTAGCAGAGGCCAGCTAAGATTGCCGATCTCGCGTGAGCGGAACGTGTTCGAGGGCCCTGGTCGTATGGTCAGTGACGCTGGGTACCGGGCCTCGATGTTCAGCAAGAACCCTCGCGTCTGATCGCGGCTCATCAAGCTGCGCAGTGATCCTCGAGACCAACTCAGCCGGACTAGGCTTCACGTCGCTTTCGACAGGACTTCTTCTGCCGCCCACCATTTGAGCGCTGTATTTAAGGATTAGCCAGCAAACAGTAACTAGAGCTGCCAGATAAAAGGCCGCGATCGGTACGAAGGCTTCCATCGGGACTCCCCTTTGCAAAAGGACCACAGCGACAAAAATAAAACCCACGAAACCAAAACCGCCGACATAGCTGATCGATCCGGCGAGATTTTCTCCGACGGAAAGCTCACCGCTCTTTGGAACGCGGTTGCCGCATCGGTTGCAGAAATTTAGAGTTGCTTCCAGCTGTGTGCCGCAGCCTGAACAGTACATCTGATCCTCCCAGGGTTATGATTGCGAAGGCTTGATCTTGTCCTCGAGCCAGTTTGTAAGGTCGTCGATGGATTCGATGTGGATCGGTTTACCCTTCCACGCTTTCACCACGAATACGATCAGCAGCACCGTAGAAACAAGCTGAAAGACCACATTCCCGATCTCGGCAACGTCCGTCAGGTTTCCTATAAAGCCAAGAACTGCGCTTACGATGAGCACCGCGATATGTGCCGCGAGGCCCTGAGCGGCATGGAACCTCACCTTTGCCTCGCTCTTAGGCACAAGAAATAGGATCAGAAGGCCGGCGATCATTCCGATATACCACGGAATGTACGGCAACGCGGTCATTACGTTCTCAGGCAGGCCAAACTTCTCGACCTTTCGCGAAAGAGACTGGTTGACGTTTGCCAGGCCAACGGTTTGATATTGGTTTGGCTGCTGAGTTGAGAAACCCGCCATCCTCGCATTGTCGAGCACCCGAGTCACTTCCTCGTCGGGCGATGGCGGAGGAGCGAACTGCCGGGTCTCGCCGCCAGAATAAGGCAGAGCCTGAGTCTCGCCCTGCACGGCTGCAGTACGTGCTTTCTCAGGAAACTCGGGATCGAGTGGATTTGTATCGTACTTGGTTGCCATCTCTGTTGATAATCTTACGATAAATTCTCCCTGATAGTTCGGAAAAATCACTCTGCGGCTACGCAGCTTTCTCTGAGCCGGCCATAAAGGTATCCCAGTCCTCTAAAGCTCTCTCCACCTGCACCATGTGCCGTTCACGCTTTCGCCGATATTTCTTCCGAAGTTCGGGCGGCAGCGGTTCTAGTAGGCCGAAGGTAATGTTTACCGGCTGGAAGTTCTTTGTTTCAACGTTAGAGACGTAACGGCATAATGCGCCGATCGCTGAGGTCTGCGGAGCGGTGATCAGGGGTTGACCGCGCAGAGTGCGAACCGCATTTTTCCCGGCGATCCAACCCGTCGCGACCGATTCGACATAGCCCTCTACACCGGTGATCTGGCCGGCGAAGAAAAGTTGCGGGTTTGATCGCGTTTCGAGCGACTCGTTCAAGATCTTCGGGCTATTGATGAACGTGTTGCGATGGATCTGGCCGAACTGCAGGAACTCGGCGTTTTCGAGCCCGGGAATAAGCCTCAGCACGCGTTCCTGTTCGCCGTAGCGAAGATGATTCTGAAATCCGACCATTCCGAAGGCGTCGGCCATGAGATTTTCCTGTCGGAGCTGGACACATGCGTACGGTTCCTCACCGGTTTTCGGGTGGCGAAGGCCCTTCGGCTTCATCGGCCCAAACCGAAGGGTCTCGGGGCCGCGTCGTGCTATCTCCTCGATCGGCAGACAGCTTTCGAACCAGTGTGTATCCTCAAAACGTTTCAACGGTACAGACTTAGCGTTCAAAACTGCGTCGATAAATATCTCGTATTGCTCGCGGTCCATCGGGCAGTTGATATAGTCGTCGCCGCCCTTGTCATAACGAGCCGCCTTAAACGCGATCGACATATCGATCGAATCCGCCGCAATTATAGGAGCGATAGCGTCGTAAAAATAAAGCTGATCGTCACCCGTAAACTTCATGATCTCAGCGGTCAAAGCATCCGATGTCAGCGGCCCGGTCGCGATAATCGTCGGAGCGCTGCCCCTCTTGTCCGCAAGGCCGCGTTTTTCAGCGGCCTGATCGTGGTCGATAGCGTTGGGACTGGATGCCGAAGCGGCATCCATGCGGACAGGAGTGTCCGCGCTCCAATCGAATGTCCTCACTTCTTCGCGGACGATCTCGATGTTCGGATGATCCTCGATGCGTTCGGTGATCATCTCGGCAAACTTGATCCGATCGACTGACAAGGCGGCTCCGGCCGGGACACGCGTTTTCTCTGCCACGTCGAGTACCAGCGAACCGCCCCGGCGTAGTTCTTCCTTGAGCAAGTACGGAGCCGAACCGGGTTCGTCGGTTTTAAGCGAGTTCGAGCAAACGATCTCGGCTAACTGATCAGTGCGATGAGCCGGCGTCTGTACGACGGGCCGCATTTCGTACAAGCGTACCGACGCCCCAAGTTCCGCCGCCTGCCAAGCCGCCTCAACCCCGGCGAGTCCCCCGCCGATCACATTTATTGGGTCACCCATTCTATGTACAAAAGCCCCCTCGGTTTGAATCCATTCTCCACCATTTTGAGGTGCGGTTACAGGCGACTACCTGGATCCTGTCCAACTATAGTGGCCTCGGAATCTGTTTCCCCTCTCCCGATCAGACAGTCTGACCATTTCTCGCCAGTGGTAATCGTCCGAACGCACCAAACTAAGACTTCAAAAGTCTTACAATAATTTTGGCTGTAACTGTTGCGCTCATTACGCTTAACCCCATTTTTCGCACTGTCCCATTGTCCCAGCAGTATCCCAAGCCTATCATGGGACAAGCAACTTCAGTCGTATCAACAATTTACAACCAAAAAATCACCGAAAATCGCAAATTTTCAAAAAACTTTTAGGCAAAAGCTAACTCGTGCTGAAGAAAATTGGCCGCTTCGACAAGCCAGATCGGTACTACGAATTATATCGAAGGAATGTTGCATATATATTCTTACGTTTTATTACTGCAACTAACTGCTGAAATATACGAGTCTATTCGGTTGCGTCCAGCTCTTCTTCAAGCAGCTGACGCTCGTAGAGATCGGCGTATTCGCCGTCTAGCCTGAGGAGTTCAGCGTGGGTACCGCGTTCGATTATTTGGCCTTCGTGCATGACGCAGATAAGGTCGGCGTCTTTGATGGTGGAGATGCGGTGCGAGACGATGAGCGTGGTGCGGTCTTCGCGAACGCTGCGCAGGTTGTGGAGGATCGTTTCTTCGGTATAGGTATCGACAGCCGATAAAGAATCGTCCAGGATCAGGATCTTAGGGTCACGCATCACCGCACGAGCTATCGCTGTGCGTTGCTTTTGTCCACCGGAAAGCGTAATGCCGCGTTCACCGACCAGTTGTTCGTATTTGTTTGGAAATTCTTCTATGTCGCCGGCTAGTCCGGCGACGCGGGCGGCGTCGACGACAGTCATCTTCCGGCTCCCCTCCTTACGAAGGAGGGGTGCTGTTGAGTTCGACGCCAAACGCAATATTCTCTGCCAGCGTGTCGCTAAAAAGAAACGTCTCCTGCGGCACAAATCCGATGGCACGGCGCAGCTGAGCAAGCGGGAATTCGCGCACCGGTTTTCCGTCGATAAGGACCGAGCCTGGCGGTGCGTCCATGAGCCTCGGGACGAGGCTGACTAGTGTCGATTTGCCGCTGCCGGTCTTGCCGACAAATGCAACGGTCTGGCCGGGTTGTATGGTCAGATTGATGTCTTCTAACACTGCGCGAGCATCGGGTTTGTCGGTACCACCTGCGGTAGCGGGTGGGGCATCAGGCGTGGCTAGCGAAGCCCCACCCGCTACCGCAGGTGGTACTGACGCGTATTCAAAGACTAAGTCGCGAAATTCGATCTTGCCCTCGATCGGTGGTTGTTCCTCTGTTCCGGGAGCGTCTTTTATCGACGGGATCGCTTCGAGGATGGCTAGAAAGCGCTTGAGTGAAGCGGTTCCTCGCTGCCACAGGTTGACGACAAAGCCGAGGGCGATGAGGTACCAGATCATTCGCTGCAGATATAGGATAAATGCTGTAAAATCACCCGCGGTTATTTCGCCGCGAACCGCCATCGGGACACCGACAGCGACGATGATCACAAAGCCGAGGCCGATGAAAAAGAAAAGCAGCGGCCGCATCGCAGCCGAGAATTTCACGAGCCGCAGATTCTGCGCGGCATATTCGCGATTCAGCACCTGAAACTGCTCTATCTCGGCGTCTTCCTGAGCGTACGCACGAACGACGCGAACGCCCGTCAAATTCTCTTGAGCCCGCGCCGTAATGTCGGAAAAATATTCCTGGATCTTCTCAAAACGCTTGTGTATCTGTGCTCCCAGAAACTTAACGGTCAGGCTGACGAGAGGCATCGGGATGAGCAGCAGGAGCGTGAGCTTGACCGAAATGTTGAGCATTATCGGCAGCGAGATCGCGAGCGCAAATATCGCCTGAAAGCTGTAAAGGATCATCGGTCCGACGATCTGTCGGACAGCACCGAGGTCATTTGTCGCACGTGCCATCAGATCGCCAACGCGGTTGCGATGAAAATACTCGAGCGGCTGATCGATAAGCGACGCATAAAAATCCTGCCGCATATCAAACTCGACATGCCGCGATGCGTTGATCAGCAACCGTCGCTGTAGAAAAAGAAATATCCCGCTAATCAGACTGATGCCGAGTATCACGAGCGGATAATAGATGACCTTCTCACGCGTGATCTCCGCCCCAAGATCATCGACCGCCTGCCCGACCAGATATGGAATGAAAAGTCCAAAACTCATCGAAACCGCGATGCAAAGGATACCGAGCGCGACGGTTCCCTTGTACGGGGCGAGATATTTGGCGAATTTCTTAAGGTGTTCCATTTTAGTTTTGGAAGTTTGGGAAGTTTGGGAAGTCCCTAGGCTTCCCCGACTTCCTGGCCTTCCTAAACTTCCTAGACTTCCTAAACTTCCTAAACTTCCTAAACTTTCGTATACGTCGAGAGCGCGGTGGCGATCAGTACCCCTTCTTCATTATGCACTTCGGCTGAGACGGTGAATATGCGCTTTCCGGCTCGAACGACCTTCGCGGTGCAGGCAAATTTCCCATTAAGGTGCGGCCGCAGATAGTGGACCGTCAGGTCGATCGTGGCTGTCGGCGTGTTTGGTTCCAGGCGTGTTCGCACGGCGTATGCCATCGCCGTATCGATCAGCGTCGCCGTCACGCCGCCGTGCAGAATCCCGCCCGGGTGCCGCAGGTCGTCGCGCATCTCGATCTCGATAACCGCTACGTCAAGCTGCATATCGATGAGCCGCATTCCGATCAGCTTTGCAAACGGCAAATTATGCAAGACGGCTGCTGCGGCTTCTCGTTGTTCGTCGGTTATAACGGTGTCGTTTCGTTCACTCATTTCTCGTTTTCTTTCCGGCCAGCCGATACTCGGCAAGGCTAACCTGCCTGTATCCGGCAGGGATCGCAAGGATGCCTTCATCGAGCGCGAATTTTAGTCCCCTGATCTCATAAACAAACGGCGGGACTTCGGAACCTGCGGGCGGGACGAGTTCCTCACGCGTCACCATGCCCGTCGCGTCGTCCACCGAAACGACGATCTCACCCATGTTCCCCTTATTCGCGATTCGATACCGCGTGACGCCATTCGCAGCGTCGACCTTTTCGAATTTCCGATACTCATTGCCCTTAAAAAATCTGTCGGTCAGTCCGGCGACGGTTTCGCCGCTTGTTTCGGCCACCGTGTAGATCTTGCGTTTGTGGTCGATCGAATAGACCGCATCGAGTCGCATCCGGGTTCGCGAAGGCTCGCCGTTTTCGGGAAGATCGATCCGCCATCGCTCGCCATCACGGGCAACAAACCATCTTTTGTCGACGCCGTCGCCGGTCGCGACTATCTCTGCCTGGTAAACAGCAGGCTCTTTGATCGCAAATGGAAATTCGCCGGGAGTTTCTGCGGCGATGGGAGCTATCTGGTTAGAATTTCCCGAGGAACCGCCGCAAGCCATCGTGACGATCGCACAAAAAAACGTCGTTAGGAAGTATTTTCGTGGATTTGACAAAAGCATTCGGGTGGCTAAATTTTAACATATCGATTTGGGTGGACAATAACGACAAAAATTTAAGACGATGGCAGCGGCGATTCGTACTCGGAGCGGCACTGATCGCTCCGATCTCACCTTTTTTGCTGCTTCAGGGCCAGATCGTCAGGTGGAAAGTCGGCATTTTGCCGGATGCCGAGGGCGACAGATCTGGCAGATATGGCGAAGGTGACGATGCCGCAAAGCTCTTTATCATCGGCGAATCGACCGTCGCCGGACTCGGAGCGCGCAATCACGAACTCGCTCTCGCCGGCCAGTTTGCAAGATTTCTAGGTGAACACATCGGGCGGCCCGTCGACTGGAAAGTGGTCGGGAAAAACGGAGTCACGGCGAGGCGAACGATGGACGAACTACTGCCTCAGATGCCTGACGAGAAATTTGACTACATCCTCGTCGGCCTTGGCGGCAACGACGTGATGAAGCTCTCGAGCCCGGTAAAATGGCGACGCGATATGACCGAACTGCTCGGAATCCTGCGGGAAAAGAGCCCGGACGCGGTTATTTTTATTACGAACTGCCCGATGATAGTCCATTCCCCGATCATGCCGCCGCCGATCAAGACCATCCTGTGGAACCTCTCAAAGATGCACAACGAGAATATCAAGGAATTCACCCGCGACATGGATCGCGTCTTCTACTATCCGCAGCCGGTCGATGTTCCGCTCGAGGGCTTTTTCGCGGACGGCCTGCATCCCTCCGAACAGGGCTATCGCGATTGGGCCGAGGCGATGATCCGGCACTTCGCGGCAAACCATAAATGGTAAATGCAAACGAGTTACTTGAGATCCTTGCGAGCCGTCACGAATGGCTGTTGGTTCGCGGTACAGGTCGTTCGTTTCCGCTTCTGCATCATGAACTCGAGGTGATCGAAGACGGCGAAAAGGTCCATTTCGGATTTCTCGACGAAAATGGCTTTCACTCGTGGCGGCTCAACGGCTTTAAGCCGGATGCGAACGAGATCGAGATCGATGTTGCAGGCTCGTTCGGAAAGAATCGCGAAACGCTGCGGCTGATCCCTAGGACACCAGCAGCCGAGTTGTCAGCAGAGATCGAGATCGCGCGTCTGAAGAGGGCGAACGAGATAGCCGGTCTTATCCCGCAAACTTTCCCAGCAGCTAAGCTCGTCCGCGTCACCCTCAACGAACCCGGCGGACGTCTCGCCCAGATCGTTTTCGACCGCGAAGACAAGGCTCCATGTGCCGCGATCGCGGACGTGACAAACGCAATGACGGTCGAGTCGCTCTTTACCGCGGCGATGCTTTGGCTCGAAAAACTTGGCGAGCGGAAGAAAAAGCCTATCCTCGACCTTTGGATCGTCTGCGAAAAACGGCCCGCCCGTTTGGCTCGAAAACTGCTCGCCCTTTTTAGCGATCGTTGGAAGGCAAAGATAACCATCGTCGAGATCGACCGGAAAAGCGATCCGCCGCGGCTGATCCTGCATCAGGCATGGCGGCTAAGCGAACTTTGGCGGGAAAAAGCCCCGAAACTCGTGCTCCCAGTGAACCCATCGCCGAGCGTCGTCGCCGGGAACATCCTACAAATGTCGCCCGCAAATACCGATCTCGTCTACTCGCGAAACGGCGAAACCATTCGCTTTTGCGGTCTGCCCTTTGCGAGGGTCAGAAGGATCATGGGGATCGACAAGGCCTGGCTTGGCGTTGGCCGTGAGCGGCGGCCCGCAAACAACGAAAACTGGCCCGAGTTAGAAACCCTTGTTGCCAGCCTCGAACAGCACCGCTGTCCCGCACCGGCCAACAAGCGACACGAATACTATCGCACCGCGTCCGAAGCGTGGCTCGAATCGATCCTTCGCCGCGACATTACTCAGCTCGACGCCAACCTCGTCCTTTCGCCGATCTACAACCAATTTCGCTCGTCAACCGACAAGATCGACCTGCTCGCCCTGCGCCGCGACGGCCGCCTCGTCATCATCGAACTAAAAACCCAACCCGACCGCGAAATGGTCTTTCAGGCCGTCGATTACTGGCGAAAAATAGAACTCCAACGCCGCCGCGGCCTCCTCGCCGCCGCCAACCTTTTCGAAGGCCGTGAGATCTCAGACAGACCTGCGATCCTCTACCTTTCCGCTCCTGCGTGGAGCTTTCATCGGGATTTTGAGTATTTTGCGAGAGCCGTATCACCGGAGATCGAGCTGTGGCGATTTGAACTGCATGAAAACTGGCGGGAAAAGGTTAAAGTCGTTGCGAGACAGACATATGCAGAAGCCCTCACGAAGTAAGGGCTCTTTCTTGTTAGAAAGCCCTTTCGATGGGCGTTGAGAGCCCTTACTTCGTGCGGGCTTCTGCAGTGGTCAGGCCGGATTCACATACCGATATCCGACGCCACGCACCGTCTGTACGATCTTCGGATTGTTCGGTTCGTCTTCGAGGTGTTTGCGGAGGCGGACGATGAAGTTGTCGATGGCTCGGGTGTCGGTGTCTTCCTGTAGCTGCCAGACGTCTTCGAGGATCTCTTTGCGAGAGACGGCACGGCCTTCGTTGTCGATGAGGTATTGGAGCAGTTTGGTCTCCATCAGGGTAAGCGGGATCAGCTCGGTGCCATTGCGGAGTTCGAGATTTTCGAAGTCTATGGTGCGGCTGTTGACGGATATCTGCCGGCCGGTTTTTGCGGCTTTGGCTTCGTGCCGCGTCCATCGACGGCGGCGGAGCAGGCCGTTGAGACGGGCAATAAATATGTTGAGGTCAAAAGGTTTGGGCAGATAATCGTCTGCTCCTGCTTCAAAGCCAAGCAGCACATCCTCGGGCCGCCCACGAGCGGTGAGCATCAGTATCGGCGTATAATCGAGCCGTTCACGCAAGGTTTTCGCAACCTCAAATCCGTCAACAGTCGGCAGCATCACGTCCAAGACGATCGCATCAAAGGTCTCGCTTTCGAGCACCTCAAGTGCCGGAGCTCCGTCCCCGACGACCTTGACCTCGTGCCCTTCGGCCTCAATGTTGAACCGCAGACCATCAGCCAGGTGCTGTTCGTCTTCGACAATTAGAACTTTCATAAAATGGGTGATCGTTGACGGTAGTTCGTTGTTCGCTGTTCGTTTTTCGTTGATCAGCTTATCGGCAATTGGACAAAAAATGTCGTCCCTTTCCCCTCGCCTTTGCTTTGGGCTCGGACGCGGCCGCCGTGTTTGGCTATTACGGAACGCACGATCGCGAGGCCGAGGCCGGTTCCTTTGACAGTTCCGGTGGCGTTATTTGGAACGCGGTAAAAGCGTTTAAATACGCGTTTTAGATCAGTTCTGGCCATTCCGATACCGTGATCGCGGATGTAAACTTCGGCCTTGTTCCCTCTCGACGTTTTCAGTCTGACCGAGACGCGTGGATCAGCGCCCGAATATTTCACCGCGTTGTCGAGCAAATTTGCGAAGGCGGTCTGCAGTTCGCTTCGGTCGCCGACTACTCTTATCGGGTCAGCCGGCTTTGAAAACTTGATCGCGCCCTCATCGAGGTGTTTTCTTGAACGCACTATTCCGATAGTTTCCTTGAGCAGATCACCAATATCGATCTCGGCCAGATTCATTGCCCGCTGCTTCTCGCTCGTGCGGCTCGCCTGCAATATCTGCTCGACCGTGCTGAGCAGACGCTCGTTGTCGTCGAGCATGATGTCGTAAAACTCGAGCTGTTTTTCTCGCGTCAGATCTCTTGCTTTCAGTGTCTCAAGGTAAAGCTTGATCGAGGCGATCGGCGTTTTGAGTTCGTGCGTCACCGAGTTTAGGAATGCGTCGTGCTGTTCGTTTCGGCGGATCTCGCGAACCAGAAAGACCGTATTGAGGATGATCCCGGTTATGATCAGCAAAAAGAAAAGAACGCCGAAGATCAGTAACGCGACCTGACGAAGGTTTAAGAAGATCCAGCTGATGTTCAGAGCGATCGCCAGCGCCGAAAGGCTGATGCCCAGAATGAGAAAAAATATCGCTGTGCCTCGGCGCCGCATATACCACTGAAGTTAAAAGGTGAAAAGGCAAAAGGCAAAAGCGGTTCACGGTTTCCCGCTCAGCCATTTTCGCCTTTCGCCTTTTTCCTATTGCCTTTCTTTACGCTGCCTGCCGAATCTCTTGGGGCGCTTCCGACTCGGTCTCGAGATCGTACGCGTAAACATTGTCGATCAACCCAAGCTTCTTGAGGGCCAAAAGCTGGATCCAGTTGAGGTCGACCTCGCGCCACGTCAGACCATGTCGTGCCGAACGCGGGAAAGCGTGGTGATTATTGTGCCAGCCTTCGCCCCAGGTCACTGCGGCGACGAGAGCGTTGTTTCGCGAATCGTCACGCAGGTCGAAACGGCGGCTGCCCCACAGATGCGTTACAGAATCGACCATCCACGTGAAATGCCAGCTGACGACAATGCGAGCAACAACTGCCCAGATGACCATCGACCAACCGCCGATCGCGAACAAAGCTGCCGCGAGGACAACGGTCGAAACCCAGTACCATTTGTCGATGAACCGCAGAAATGGGTCTTTCATCAGATCCGGCGAATATCGCTGGCGAACCGCCTGCGGCTGATTCTGTGCCGTTCCCTGGAATATCCATCCCATGTGCGACCAAAAAATGCCGTTACGCGGGCTGTGCGGATCTTTGTCAGTATCGGTAAATGCGTGATGCAAACGGTGCGTCGTCACCCACGAGATCGGGCCGCTCTGCAGGCCGAGCGTTCCGCACACTGCGAGGAATCGCATCATCCATTTCGACGTGGTAAAACCACGATGGGTCAGCAAACGGTGATAACCGATGCCGATACCCCAGCTCGAGGCTATGACCCAGAGGACGAGCGTCGCCGCCAGATTCTGCCAGCTAAAAGTAAAAAGGGCCGCTAGCGCCACAATATGAAAGGCGGAAACGGCGATGATCGTGTGCCAGTTGTATTTCCCGGCTCGCGAAGCCTCAAATTCGATAACGTTTTGCATTGTAGACAACAAACCTCTTTGACAGATTATTTATGGAAGCCGTGATGGGATCTCCCTACAACAATTAGCCTAACAGGTTTGTTTTGTATTGATTGTAAGACTTTTGTAATGCTTTATCCTGACCGTTCGGGCTTTGAAAATGGAGGCGTTTGTCTCTAAAGTAGTGTTGCGTAATTGGGTGTCTAATGGCGAGAAAAAGTAATGCTCAGATATGGGTCGAATATTCGTTTGCGCGTTCGATCTGGGCGGTGGTCGGATGGCTGCCCGGGAGTGCGGCGATAGGCTTTGGCCGGGCTGTCGCTTGGCTCGGTTATCACCTGTTCGGGAAGCTCCGGCGGGTCGGGCATCGAAGCCTTAGATTCGCCTATCCTGACAAACCGGAAGCCGAGCGAGAGCAGATCCTAAAAGATTCGTTTGCCAGCCTTGGACGAACGTTGGGAGTGGTCGGCGGGTTTGGGCGGGTGACTCAGGCGAATATTCGTGACCTGATCGATCTTGAACTTGACCCTGAATTTACCGAGCGATTCGAAAAGGCGAGGGCCGAGAAACGCGGAATGATCGTGCTCACGGGTCATGTCGGGAATTGGGAATTGTTTGCTCTCGCGTTTTCGATGTTCTTCGGGCCGGCAAATCTGCTGTCGCGAAAGATGGACAATCCTAAGATCGATGCGATGGTCGAACGGATGAGATCGAGCTTTGGGAACCGCCAGATCGATAAAACAAATGCGGCCGCTCCGATCCTCAAGGCCCTGCGAAACGGAGAGTGTGTCGGCATTCTCGCAGATGTTAACACGCACCCGAAAGAGGGCGTTTTCGTGCCATTTTTTGGCGTCGATGCCTGCACTACCGCTGGCGTAGCGATGCTTGCACTCAGGGCGAATGCACTGATCGTTCCGATGTTCGCAGTTTGGGATAAAACTGCGGGGCGGTACAAGATGATCAACGAAACGATAATCGACCCGCAAGAAACCGGCGACCGAAAAGCTGACATCTTAAGAATAACCGCCGAATTCACCACCGCCATCGAGCGAGTCGTTCGCAAGTATCCTGAGCAATGGATATGGATCCATCGACGTTGGAAAACCCGGCCGCCGGGCGAGACGGAACTATATGACAACATCTGACGCAAAAGTCTGCGAGTCGTGCGGAGAACCTTTTGGCTGCGGTGCGAAACTTGACGGATGCTGGTGTGCCGAAGTGGAACTGGACCCAGTTGTGTTAGACAAATTGAAGACCATTTACAACGACTGCCTTTGTCCGCGGTGCCTCGAAGCTCTGGCAAAGGCCGATAAAACTGAACCTAATGAGATCCTGTAAACGCAACTTTCTTCTGTTTCTGGTTGTTCTGATCCTTCCGGTTGTCGTATTCGGACAGCAGCGACTTTTTGTCGTTGGCGGCGGAACGCGGCCGCCTGAGGGTGTCAAGAAGTTTGTCGAATGGTCAGGTGCGGGAAAAGCGAAAATACTCGCTATCACCTGGGCCAGCGGGGTTCCGGAGGAGAGTTTTGCGGCCCTTAAAAAGAACTTTACCGAAGCCGGAGCCGGTTCGGTCGAACACGCTGCGACGCGTCCACTCGACTCGACAGAGCGTTCGCAGTTCATCGAACAGCTTCGAACCGCGACGGCCGTCTTCTTTTCAGGCGGCGACCAGAACCGCATCATGGACGTGCTAGCCGATGCAGAGTTGCTGAAGCTCATTCGCGAAAAATACGCCAAGGGAGCGCCTTTCGGCGGTACCAGTGCCGGTGCGGCCGTCATTTCGGACCCGATGATGACGGGCGAAGCGGACCTCAAGATCCTCGACGGAAAAAAGGTTGGTGTGCGAAAAGGCCTCGGGCTGCTGCCTTTCGTCATGTTCGACCAGCATTTTTTGGTACGGCAGAGACACAACCGGCTTTTTGGATTTGTGATCGAGAATCCAAACTACTTAGGTGTTGGGATAGACGAGGACAACGCCGTCTTAGTCAGCGATAACCGAAACATCGAGGTAGTTGGCCCGACACAGGTTATGTTCGTAGACGCGAAGGAGCGGAAAGGAGCAATGATGGTCAATTTTCTCAAGGCCGGAGAGCGATTTGACCTCAGGAAACGAAAAGCGATAAATAAATAAAAAAATATAAAGATACCGCGAATAATGTTCTCTCGCCTTAACTGTTTGGAGACTTTATCTAAATTTAGAGGTTTGGAATGAAAAGAGCTTTTATTTTCGTTTTTGTATTGTCCTTTCTCGTCGGTCATGTCGCAGTCGCTCAACAGCCCGCACCTCCGCAGAAAACGCTAAATAGCGATCCAAACCTGGCCCAGATCGTCTCGTCGGACATCGACCTTTTCTGGAAGGCGTATGACAAGGCAAAGCCCGAGAACAATATAAATATTTTCCGTGATGAATACCTGCGAAAGGGCAGCCTTGGGCTCAAGGATTTTACGTTAACCAGGATCGAGTCCGCGTGTAACCTTGTCGCAACTATCGAGGCAAGGCCGAAATACTACGCTTCCTTGCGTGAGGTTTCTCAAAAGGCGGGTGCATTCAAAGAGCCGATGAGGGCGGCATTTCGCAAGCTCAAGAGCATTTATCCCGACGCGGTCTTCCCGGATGTATATCTGCTAATAGGCCGAATGAACTCGGGCGGAACATTCACCCAAAATGCGTTACTCATCGGCGTCGAAATGTACGGCATGACGCCTACGACGCCAAAAGATGAGTTAACTGATTGGCACAAGCAGGTGCTCAAGCCGATCGACGAGATCCCGTACATCGTCGCTCACGAACTAATCCACTATCAGCAGAAGTATCCTGCGGGCGAAAGATCACTTCTCGGGGCCGCGATCGGCGAGGGAAGCGCAGATTTTATCGCTGAGTTGATCGCAGGAAATCATATAAATAAACACCTTCACTCATTCGGTGACCCGAAAGAACGTGAATTGTGGCAGGAATTTAAGCAGTCGATGGCGGCAAACGACACGTCTCTGTGGCTATACAACGGGAATAAAGTGAAAGATCGCCCCGCCGATCTGGGCTATTATATAGGCTACAAGATCGCGGAGGCGTATTACAAAAATGCCTCGGATAAGCATCAAGCGGTTCGCGACATTCTCGAGATCAAGGACTTCAACGCGTTTCTCGCGGCCAGCAAATATGAGACAAAATTCGCCGCGAACTAGCTTCCCCAGGTAACGAACATCGCGATAGCCGCCGCGAACATTACCGCGGCGGCGAGCCATCCGACGATATTAGTGAAAATGCCGTTGGTTCGCTTACCCATCACCCTTTTGTTGTTGGCAACAAGCATAACAACGACCAGCAGCGGCGGGGCGACCACGCCATTTATCACGGCCGTCCAAAACAAAGCGCTTATCGGGTTGATCCCGGCAAAATCGATGAGCACGCCAACGAGGGTTGAGGCCGCGATAACGCCGTAAAATTTCTTGGCATGACGAGGCTTTTCGTCGAGTCCTGAAGGCCAGCCAAATGTTTCAGCGACAGCGTACGCCGCCGAACCAGTCAAAACCGGGATCGCCAGCAAACCCGCTCCGATGAGTCCAATTCCGAACAGAACCGTGGCGAAATTCCCGGCAAGCGGACGCAGGGCTTGAGCCGCCTCGGTCGCGGATTGAATGTTTGTCTGCCCCGTAACATGAAGCGTCGCTCCAGCCGAGACTATCACGAAGTAGAATACGACATTACAAAAGAGCATTCCGACGACGGTATCAATTTTCTCTTTTTTTATTTCGACATCGGTGGCACCACGACGGGCATTAACATCCTTACGTCCTTCGCTTTTTTCTTCCTCGACCTCTTCGCTTGCCTCCCAAAAGAATAGGTAAGGCGAGATCGTCGTGCCGAGGATGGCGACGATGGTTGTTATGTATTCGCTGGTAAATGAGATCTGCGGCAGGAATGTAGCCTTGGCAACGGCGTACCAATCCGGTTTGGCAAGAAAAGCGGCGATCACATACGCAAAAAGCGAAAGCGTCAGCCACTTAAAGATCTTCATGATCAGCCGATACGAGCCCCAGATCTGAAGCACCACTATCGCGATCGCGATAGGAATCACCATCGCCGCGATCGGAATGGGCACAAACATATTGATCGCCGCTGCGATCGCCGCAATGTCGGCCCCCGCGTTGATCGTATTCGCAATTACGAGGCCGATCACGACCGGATAAAGCAGATTTTTCGAATAGTATCGCTTTAAGACCCCCGCAAGCCCCCGCCCGCTGCACATCCCGATCTTCGCGCAGATATGCTGGACCACGATCATCAAGGGCAGGGTCATGATCGCAGTCCAAAGCGTCGCATACCCCAAGGCCGCTCCCGCCTGAGAATACGTCCCGATCCCGGACGGATCATCATCCGAAGCACCAGTGATCAAGCCCGGGCCGAGCCGGTTTAGAAAGTTCTTTATCGGGTTGTTCTTGGAACGCATCTACCTTGCTAGGATAGCAGGAGCAAGCAATATTAGACTTACAACAGACGGAGCGAGCGTTTAATCGAGCTAAAGATCTCAACTTTGCGGCGATCAACTGCTCGCCGCCGCGATCTTGCCAGTAACAGCAAATTCTCCGCCTGTTAAGCTTTCTGACACTTCCCACAATCGGGCTGCGATCTCGGTATCGTGCGATAGCGCGTTCGAAGACACTTTGACAGGGTAGCCGCAGATCTCCATTAGCCCACTTGGACCAAAATAATCAGAACCTTGTGTGTGAGGGTCGATGGCTGCCCGTAGGGTTGGCAAAGCACCCATCGAAACATCCTGGGCGAAAATGTAGTTTCCCAAACGTGCAAGGAGCGTGTTTCGCTGTAATTCGGTCGCGGTCCAACCCGGATGAGCGGCGTTTGCTATAAGCGACATTCCGGCAGCCTTCGCCCGACGGTCGAGTTCGTACGTGAAGTAGAGATTGGCGATCTTACTCATTCCATAAGCCCCCCAGGCTGAATAGCCGCGTTTTGACCAATCCAGGTCATCGAATGCGATCTTTCCGATCCTGTGAGCACCGCTCGATACGTTCACAACACGTGCCTCTACCGTTTGAGCCAGAAGGGCGAACAATTGACTTGTAAGAGCAAAATGTCCCAAGTGGTTTGTTCCGAATTGCAGTTCAAAACCGTCTACCGTTTTTGAGTATGGCGGGATCATCACGCCGGCGTTATTTATCAACCTGTCGAGTCGCGAAAACCGGCCCTTGAATTCGTCGGCAAAACTTTTGACCGATGCGAGATCCGCAAGGTCCAGCTTCATCACCTTTATAATGGCATTTTTGTTTTGGGCGACTATTTTTGCCTCAGCTGCGTTACCCTTATCGAGATCACGCACGGCAATGATCACTTCCGCATTTTTGTTCGCCAAAACGCGGGCAGCCTCATACCCGATCCCGCTGCTCGAACCCGTTACTATAACAACCTTTCCTTTCTGGTCGGCGATATCCTTGTCATTCCAGTTTTCGTGTTTCATTTCTATTGCTCCTTATTTATAATTGAATGTTCATTTATTTATACGATCCAAAAAGATCACCGGGTTATTGCTGACCAGGTAACGTCAAAGGCAGTCTTGAGCGTTTTCTCATCTAACACTACCTCGCCGCAATTGTGCTGCTTTGCCAAAGCCATGACCGGGGCAAACGCAAAGGCCGCGAAGAGTTCCATAGAAATATTCCTAAAGACCTTTTCCCGGATACCGCGTTCGAACCATGCTAAGAGCGGCAGAAAGTAACTCATGCCTTCCTCTTTGCGCACACGATCGACGATCGGCGAATTGGCAAATTGTTCGGTAAACGAGAATTTGACCGAGTTATCGAGCGTGTAATTGAAAAAGTTGTACCAGATCACTTTGAACGCCTCGGCGACCGAAAGCTCCGGGCTCAGCCCGTTCGCAAGAGCAGAGGCCATTTCGCGTTTGACGTGCGAATAGGTCTTATTCAGCATGTCTTCCTTGTTCTCGAAGTAGACGTAGATCGTCGCTGGTGAGACCCCGGCAGCCTTTGCGATCTTCGACATAGACGTATCGGCAAACCCATTGGCTGTGATCAGCCTGATAGCCGCATCGAAGATCGCCTGTTCTTTTTTACCGTCTCTTCTTCTCACATTTCTATACTGAATGAACGTTCGTTTATTGTCAAGAGAATTTCTTCACGTCAGAGTCTGAAATGTGTTACCTTTTGACGATCTATCAAATCCAAGTAGAAGAGAGATTACCGAAATGCGAAGGATTGCATTGTTGACTATCGCGGTTTCTGTCCTTATTGGTTGTTCCCAACCGGCGTCGTTTCCGAGCGGTACATGGATCGACCTTTCGCACGATTTTTCTGAGGACACCATTTACTGGGTAACGGCCGAACCGTTCAAGCGGACGACCGTTGCCGAGGGCAAGACCGATAAGGGCTTTTACTACTCCGCCACAATTTTTCAGGGGCTGAACATGGGGGAACGCATCTAGATGCTCCTATCCACTTTGCCGAGGGCAAGAAGACCGTAGATCAGATCGACGTGGAAAACCTCATCGGCGAAGGCGTAAAGATCGACGTCTCGGCGAAAGCGTCTGCCGACCGCGACTACCTGATCACTGTCGACGATATTAGGGCCTGGGAAACTGCCAACGGCAAAATGCCCGAATGGTGCATCATTCTGTTTCAAACCGGCTTCGCATTGCGTTGGCCCAATAAGAAAACGTATCTCGGTACCGATCAGAAAGGTCCCGACGCGGTCAAGGACCTGCACTTCCCCGGCCTTCACCCCGACGCCGCAAAATGGCTGGTCGAGAATCGAAAGATCAAAGCCGTCGGCATCGATACGGCAAGTATCGACTACGGCCAATCAACTGATTTTGCTGCACACGTCGCATTAATGACCAATAATATTCCTGCGCTCGAAAATGTCGCAGATATGAGCAAACTGCCTGCAAAGGGCTTTCATGTCTTCGCTATGCCTATGAAGATTAAAGGCGGCAGCGGAGGGCCGCTCAGGATCGCCGCTATAATTCCTAGTCAGTAATAAAATATTGCTTTCCTTCGAGGCTTGATGTATAAAGTTACGCTATCCGATATACCTTTGTGCATGATGTACTCACAACGGGTGGGAGCAGCGGTCGATGCTGCTCAACTTGATAGGGAGAAATATTATGGCTCGACGCCTACGTCTGCTTTCTACGGTAATCGCAACTGTTGCGATCTCGCTTGCACTCTCGGCCTCCTCGAATAGCCAAACACCTGAACCAGGCTGGTATTCCAACAAACTTCTTGAACCTGAGATCGAGAGAGCAGTCTCAGCAGCCATACCGCGAATGCCATTTAGGCAGGAAACTGCTGCAAATGCCATCGTCGCTCCTCTGAGATACCGCTACACAAATCAGAACGCTCCCGCCGGTACCCCCTTTGTGCCGGGATCGCGTACTATATTTACCGCCGAGTGGACGATCAATGTACACACCAGTAACGGACGCCAGTACGTTATTCCGCCCGACCGGCTGGAGAGCGTGTTCAAGCAGAAATCGAACCCTTGCGGGATCTTAAAGATCGTACCGGGCTTGCCCCCGTTTGGGCCCGCGTCGTGCGCGGCGATGAAGGGTGAGGGCTTCGCCAGGCCCGGCGAACTTGGCTCGACTGCGATCTGGCGGCTTAAGCCTGGATACCCGATCTCGGATGAGAATTTCGATTATCTTAGCAAGGGGAATCCAAAGACCCGAGCATTCCCGGGTGGATTTAGCATTGTGGGCGACCGAGGTGTTGTTACCACCTTCTCCTATGTCCCTCCGCCGCCGACAATGGAAACGGGCAGGACCTACGAGATAAGTCTAACTGGCGATAGTGTAACCCCGGATGATGATCCCGCCTGTGCTCCCGCTGGAATGATATTTTTGGATGCTCCGACCAAGAGTGTTCATGACGGCAAGCTTATCGGGTCAAAACGCGAAAACAGCAGCTTCTACGTCATACCGCGATGCAAGAACCCACAATGGGTAAATGGTAATCCCGCCGGACCCCAAAGCTGGGCGCATTATGATCGATTGACATTTGTATTTAAGCCATCCAGTGGCAGCAAGAAGTTTTCTGTGTTTTTTATCCCGATGATCGGCGTTCGGGCAGTTGCCGCAGAATTTCAATACGAACCGGAGGATCGTGTCGGTGATAGTGAAACCGGAGGTGAGTTCACGGGAAAAGGAACGGTCTACAAACTCGGCGGCTGCGCTGATATATCCGTCAACGTCGAGCTCAGTACAAGAACACCTAAGGGAGCTGTTGTTTCGTCAACCAGCGACGCGATCAAGGCGAGCGGTGAAACGGCTAAGAAGTATGCGGTCGACATAATGGCCGAACTGATCTCGGCGATCGAACCCCTATGCAAAAGAACGTCTGTGACCCCGCCCTATCCGTTCGAGGAACCTGCCGCCATCATTCGAACGAAGTGGCCACCGGACGAGGTGATCATTGAGCCTCGATGGCCGCCCACGCCCGTCGGAATGCGCAGGTTAGTTGAGTATTACAATTATGCCCACGACGACAGTGTTACGATCTCATCGCCGGGTGCAATTGGAAGCGCAGTTTCCGCTGGGTACAAATTTGTCGGAGACGCTGGTGGTTACGTCTATTCAAACCAGATTCCAGGGACCATTCCGCTCAAGCTCTTCCACGGTGCGGGCCGGAACGATTACTTTACGACGTCAACTACCGAAGGTGAGCGCACTGCCATCGCAGCGGGCTATCGCCTGATCGGTATCGAGGGTTACGTCTTCGCATCGTCGCAGCCGATGACCGTGCCGCTTAAGCTCTTTTGGAGCAACGCCCGGGTTGACAACTACACGACGGCCACGCCGGACGGCGAAAAGGCCGCATTGCAAAGCGGGTATTTATTCGGCCGCGTCGAAGGGTATATTCCCAAGGCACTGCCGACAGCTCCGCAGGGTTGCGGGCTCGGGCGAATTTGGGAGATCAAGGACAGTGTCTCAGTAAGCCGCTGGGAGCGGCGCGGAACGCAGAACATTTTTGATTCAAGGAGCGCGTTGAATTCTGGGTTAAAAATTGACGGTGTTGTGACTGTCAACCTGGCCGGTAGCCAGGTAAACGCTCAGCGAAGCCACGCAAATTGGGGCACTTGCAACTACACAGGCACCCTTGGGGCTGACGGTTCGTCAGTTTCTGGTACTTACTATTGTCCGGACGGGGTTCGTCACAACTGGACCGGCACGATCATGTGTAACTGAGGGACGTTCCTATCTCGCTTTTCGGGCCTGCGACTGCACCGCCGTGATCGCTACGGCGTCGACGATGTCTTCGGCTTTGCAGCCACGTGATAGGTCATTGCAAGGGCGGTCGAGGCCTTGGAGGATGGGGCCGATGGCTGTGCCGCCGGTTAGGCGTTCGGTTAGTTTGTAGGCGATGTTGCCGGCGTTTAGATCGGGGAAGATGAGGACGTTTGCTCGGCCGGCGACGGGTGAACCGGGAGATTTCGATTCGCCGACTGACGGGACCAGAGCGGCATCGGCCTGGAGTTCGCCGTCGATGGCGAGTTCCGGCATTCGAGCCTTTACGGTCTTTGTCGCTTCGACGACCTTGTCGATCAGGGCGTGTTTCGCGCTTCCTTTTGTAGAGAATGACAGCATCGCCACGCGCGGTTCTACTTCGAGCAAGGCTCGGCATGAATCGGCGGACGCCATCGCTATTTCAGCAAGTTCATTAACATCCGGATTGATCACCACGCCGCAGTCCGAATAGATCATTGCCCCTTTTGCCCCAAAATTCTTCTCCGGGACGACCATCAGAAAGAAGCTGGAAACCGTTCGGAATCCGGGCCTCACGCCAATACACCGCAGAGCCGCAGCGACCGTATGGGCGGTCGTGTTCGTTGCTCCGGCAACCGAACCATCAGCTTTTCCTTCCCTAACCATTATGTTTCCGAAATAAAGCGGGTACTTAACCGTCTGCTCGGCTTCCTCGAGAGTCACTCCTTTTGCACGACGAAGCTGGTGATAGAGCGTGGCGTACTTGCCAAAGTCATTTGAGCGACGATGATCGACGATCGAGACGCCGTTAAGGTTCGAACCGGTTTCGGCGGCGACCGAACGGATCTTTTCCTCATTTCCAAGCAGGATGATCTTCGCGATGCCCTCGGCGGCACAGATCGAGGCGGCTTTGACCGTGCGAGGATCTTCGCCTTCGGGGAGAACGATGTGTTGAATATCGGCGGCGGCTCTTTGGCGAATTCGTTGAAGGATCATTTGGATTTAGGTCGCCAACGGCGACAAATATTAAAGCCTAGGGTGTAGCCTTGCGAAACCCTAGGTTATCGATGCGCTTCCCGAACCGACGCTGAAGGCGTCGAACCAATCGGGCCGCGTATATTCGTCCCCTTCAGGGACAGAACCAGCTCTGAGCGATTCTACCTAGGGTTCCGCAAGGCTCCACCCTAGGCTTTAATATTGGTCGCCGTTGGCGACGATGAGTATGCGCCACTTGAACCACTGTACAAACACCAACGATACGCGCTCAAACACCCAAATTTACCATACAACCAAACGTCGCCAAACTTGCTCAAAGATGGTCGATTCTCTAGACTTTGGAAATGCCGAAAGAAATGGAAAAAACGGACAGAAGAAAAATGCGTCGCGAAAAATCGGAACTAAAGAGCCGCATGCACGGTTTCCTGATGTTTTTGCCGAATATGGTGATGCTGCTCGGCAGGCTTTTGAAGGATGCTCGGGTTCCGACGGCGGAGAAGGCCCTGTTTGTTGCGGCCATCGTCTATGTCATCTCGCCGCTTGATTTCATCCCGGACGTTCTTCCATTTATCGGGCAGGTCGACGACATGTATGTCGTTGCACTGACGCTGCTTAGGCTGTTGAATCGGACCGATGCCTCGGTCGTTCGCGAGCATTGGTCTGGCGGCGGAGATATCGTCGCCCTAGCCGATTCGATCGCGAACATCGCTCCGAAATTCCTCCCGAAACGAGTTTCCCGCGTGCTGACTTCTCGCGTTGAACTCGCCCCGGCGGGTAAGATCCTTCGCGGCATTTCGAAGAAAGACCAGGCCCTCGTACGGGAAATTGCGGCTGACGAAATTCCCGGAGTTGACGCCCGTTCGCGGATGGCGAATTAGCTCACGAAAATAATTTCGCCTCCGGCCGCAAATAGTTGATTTTTATCTGGATAACGGCACGCTTTGTAACTGTATTCTCCCAAAGCTCGTAGTACACACTTACTTGATATAAAGTGTCGCCATTAACCGGTTCTTCGTTATGATATCTTTATCTTACGAGGGATCGGCAGAAGAATTCTATGTTTGAACGCTACACGGAGAGGTCTCGCAGGGTGATCTTTTTCGCCCGATACGAAGCTCTCCAATACGGTTCGCAGGTTATCGCACCTGAGCACATTCTGCTCGGGCTGATGCGCGAGGACAAAACTCTCTCGGCACGCTTCTTCCCGTTCAGGCATGTGCTCACGGTCGATTCGATCAGACGCGATGTCGAGGAACGCATCGTCCTGCGTGACCGCATCCCGCAATCGTCCGAACTCCACCTCTCGGCCGCTACAAAGCAGATTCTTTTTTACGCAAACGACGAGAGCCGTCAACTTAGGAATCGACACATCGGCCCCGAGCATTTGCTCCTTGGCATTGTTCGCGAAGAAAAGAGCATCGCTGCCGAGATACTTTTTGGTTACGGGCTGCGGCTGAGTGACGTTCGCGACGAGATGTCGCGGCAGAGCGGAGTTCCGGGCGTGCTGACGACCAGCAAGGAAAACAGTAAAACACCGAGCCTCGCCGAATTCACTAGAGATCTCACAGTCGATGCCGCCGAGGGTCGTCTCGATCCGCTGATCGGCCGTGAGGACGAACTTGAAAGGATAATTGAGATACTTTGCCGCCGAACAAAAAATAATCCAGTCCTGATCGGTGAGTCTGGCGTGGGCAAGACCGCCATCGTCGAAGGGCTGGCCCAGCGGATCGTCGACCGAAATGTGCCGACCTTTCTCGAGAACAAACGCATCCTCTCGCTCGACCTTTCGCTTATAGTCGCCGGGACAAAATACCGCGGCCAGTTCGAGGAACGCCTTAAAAAGGTGATGGCAGAACTGCGAGAGAGCGACGAGAATATTGTTTTTATCGATGAGCTGCACACGCTTGTCGGAGCGGGTTCGGCCGAGGGAACGCTGGATGCCGCAAACATTCTCAAGCCGGCACTCTCGCGAGGCGAGATACAGTGTATCGGCGCAACAACGCCGGCTGAATACCGCAAGACCATCGAGCGCGACCGTGCCCTTGAGCGGCGTTTCCAGTCCGTCAAGATAGAACCGCCAAACGAAGCGGACGCGATCAAGATCATCCAGGGTGTGGTCGAACGCTACGAGGCTTTTCACCAGTTGCGTTACGCGAAAGATGCCCTCACCGCGGCCGTTACTCAATCAAATCGCTACATCCCCGACCGGTTTTTGCCAGATAAAGCTATTGATGTACTGGACGAAGCCGGTGCTCGGGCAAAGCTTCGGTATCAGAACGAGAATCGCAGCGAGCCTTCTTGGAAAGAGACAGTTGAGAATTGGAAACGTGCCGCCGCGAACGAAGATCAGTTGATCTCGCTCGAATTGCGGTCGCTCGAAGATTCATTTTTTGCTGTCGAGGTGACAAAGGACGATGTTGACGAGGTGATCGCCCGCTGGACCGGTGTTCCGGTAACATCAGTCAAGCAAAAAGAGGCGGAAAAGCTGCTCTCGATCGAGACCGCACTCCACGAACGCATCGTTTCGCAGCGTCCGGCGATCTCGGCTCTGGCGAGAGCGATCCGCAGATCGCGTGCCGGCCTCAAGAATCCCGCACGGCCGGTTGGTTCGTTCCTGTTCCTTGGCCCGACCGGCGTGGGTAAAACCGAGGTTGCACGCTCTATAGCCGAGTATCTTTTCGGGACCGAACGTTCGCTGATCCGCTTTGATATGAGCGAATTCATGGAGAAGCACTCAGTTTCGAAGTTCATCGGTTCGCCTCCGGGCTACGTCGGCCATGAGGAAGGTGGGCAGCTTACCGAAAAACTTCGCCGCTCGCCATATTCGGTCGTTTTGTTTGACGAGGTCGAAAAGGCACACCCTGACCTGTTTAATATTTTGCTGCAGGTTTTTGAGGACGGTATTTTGACTGATGCTCTCGGCCAGACGGTCGATTGCAAGCAGGCGATCTTTATCATGACCTCGAATCTCGGTGCCCGGACCATCCAGAAACGTGCGTCGCTCGGCTTTCAGGCAAACGCGGCAGCGACGCGGGCACAGATCGAGGAGCAGGTGATGTCGCAGGTCAAGCAAACCTTTGCTCCCGAATTCATCAACCGGCTTGACGAAATAATCCTCTTCGATGAGCTCAATGATGAAGATCTTTTCCAGATACTCGACCTGCAAATGGCCCGGCTCAACAAGATCGTCGAGGGCCGTAAACTAAACATCATCCTCTTGCCTGAAGCCAGAAAGTGGCTTATCGAAAAAACCTGTGCCGACCGCAGTTACGGAGCTCGCCCGCTAAAACGCGCTTTGCAAAAATACGTCGAGGACGAACTGTCAGAGGCACTGATCCAGGGCAGCGTTCTAGAGGAAAGCACCGTTGAAGTTTATCCGAGCGGCGACTCTCTGGCATTTCGTGAAGTTCGAGCGAAGAAGGTGCAGAAAGAACTTACTCAGAAAGCCTAACTGGACCGCGGGCATCCTGCCCGCCCGTAACCAGCCCCAGTCTTGACATAGACCAATAGTCGCGGTTATAAAAACACGCGGGCAGGATGCCCGCGCTCCAATTGTTATGAGAGGTTGGCATTCTAGAGGCTATCTGCCGCACTATGACGGTGGCGAGATAACTCAGTTCATTACTGTTCACCTCGGCGATGCTCTTCCCAAAATGGTCGTGGATGCCTGGAAAGCGGAACTCGCTCATGAGACTGACGAGGAGAGAAAAAAGCAGCTATATTGGCGAGCCGAAAAATACATCGATCGTGGTTACGGAGAGTGCTATCTGCGACTGGCCTCGGTCGCTAATATTGTTCGTGACGCTTTAAGACATTTCGACGGAGTAAGGTATAAGCTGATTGCGTGGGTTATCATGCCCAACCACATCCACTTCCTCCTTCGGCCAATGGCCGAAGTTGAACTTGAGGATATTATTCACTCGATAAAGTCCTATACAGCATTGAGAGCAAATCGGATCTTAGGCCGTACTGGAAAATTCTGGCAGGAAGAGTACTTCGACCGGTACATCCGCGATCTCGATCATTTTGAGAATGTGGTGAGTTACATTGAGTGGAATCCCGTCAAGGCCGGGCTTTGTACCAAGCCAGAAGATTGGCCTTTCAGCAGCCGGACCGCAGGTACCCTTCCCGCGAGTCACTGAACCTCTAACGGCTTTTCGAAGCGATAAATGCGGGCAGGATGCCCGCGCTCCAGTTTTGCTTTCACACTTTTCCTTGTATAATTCGAAAGTTTGCAGATGAGCTTCGTTTGGGCAACCTGCGGTAGTCGGCACGAATCAAAAGACGTGAGCAATTTCCGACTTTGAAATGCCATAGATGAGCACATAACCTCTGTTTTTGCAGAGCTTTACATGGCATGAGCGGGCTCGCTGGCGGGCTTTTGATTTTGCATTATTAGGGAAGTTTCGCATTTATGAATACTCTTCGCGCACTCGGATCGTTGGTCCTGGTGACGGCATTGTTGGCGTTTACCGCCATCGCCGGCACTGATGGAAGTGCGAAAAAGGACGTCGTCTCGACGAGCAAAACGCAGCAGATCGTTGAGAGCGTCGATATCCAGGGGAACCGCCGTCTTCGTGACGACGACCTTCTTTATTTTACGAAAGTTCGTGCCGGAGACGTTTACGATCCGGCTGCTCTCGAGCGTGACCTTCAGGAACTGCTCGCTTTGAACTTCTTTGATAAAACGAAGACCCGCGTGCTCGTCGAGGACGGCATCCGCGGCGGCGTCAACGTGATATTCGAGGTGAGCGAGCTTCCGATCATCCGCGACCTACAGTTCAAGGGCGCCAAAGCGATCACCGAGGCCGACATTCTTAAGGAATTCCGCGAAAAACGCGTCGGCATCTCGAAAGAAGCCATCTACGACCCTGTAAAATCTCGCGGTGCCATCCGAACGCTACGCGAAATGCTCGCTTCGAAAGGCTATCCGAATGCGACCGTCAATGTTCAGGAAGAGGTAGTTTCAGCCACATCGGTCGCTATTATCTTCGACATCGTTCAGGGCGCTCGCTCACGTATCGTTGACATCGACTTCGACGGAAACCAGAAATTCTCGGATGGGGAACTGCGCGATGCTTTGACGCTCGTTAAAGAGACTGGCATCGTCTCCCGTTTCAAGAGCATGGACATACTCGACCTGCGTAAGCTCGAGTATGACCTGCAGAAAAACGTTAGGGCATACATGTGGTCGAAAGGGTATTTCCAGGCCCGCATCGGTGACCCTGAGGTCGAAGGCCTCGGCTATAAACGTACAGGTTTTCCCATCGTCAAAGCATTTCCGATCCCGCTTTTGACCTCGATGGACGATACGCTCCGCATCAAGATCCCTGTGACCGAGGGCAAGGTCTTTCGCGTCGGCGAACTCAAAGTCGAGGGCAACTCGATCTTCTCCGAACAGCTCATTCTTGCTTTTGTCGGTCTAAAAAAAGGTGAGATCGCTGACGGTAAACGTCTGCAGGATGCGGTCTACGAAGATCTAAAAAAGGAATACGGAAAACAAGGTTTTGTTCAGTACACTGCGGAATTTGATCCTCAGTTCAAGGACAATCCGGCTATTCCGGAAGAAGGCATCGTTGATATTACGATCACGATCGAAGAAGGAAAACAGTTCACGCTTCGCCGGCTGGAGTTTACCGGCAATACCTTTACCCGGGACAAGGTGATGCGTCGTGAATTCCTCATCAACGAGGGCGACATCTATAACCAGCAGTATCTAGAGATCTCGACTGCCAGACTCAATCAGACACAGTATTTTGACCCAATCGACAAGGATCAGGACGTCGAGATCCGTACGGACGAAGAAAAAGGTGACGTCGACCTGATCGTCAAGGTCAAGGAAAAAGGCCGTCAGCAGATCTCGTTCAACGGTGGATTGTCGGGTATCGGTGGTTCGTTCTTCGGCCTCGAATACTCGACCAATAACCTCGCCGGAACCGGTGAGATCCTGTCGTTCAACGTCGGCGCGGGTAACCGTCAGCAGAGCCTACAATTCACCTATCAGCAGCCGTATTTCCGCGAACGACCGGTTTCGGTCGGGTTCTCGGTATTTGCGAGCCGTTACCGATTCTTCGGTGAAGGGACTTTCCTGACGCAGAATCAGGACATTCTAAACGACCTATTTGACCCATTCGGCACCGTCACGACGGACGAAAGCAACCTGTTCACGCAGACGACCTACGGTGCAAACGTTTTCGCGACGGCACCGCTGTCGGAGTTATTTTTCAAGAAACGGCGGTTCACGCAGTTTTCACGTGTCGGTCTGACCTATCAGTTCTCGGCGACCAGCATTGAAGACCCTGAGGTCAATCAGAATGCCGACCCGGCTGCACGGATCCCGGTCATCTATCGCCAGCCAAATATCATCACCAGCCGCATAACGGGCACTTTTGTTTACGATACGCGTCAGCCGTCGGCCAACGGCATCGATACGGTCGGCGGATCATCGCTTTCGTTCTCAGTTGCTTTTGCGGGCCTAGGCGGCGATGTTCGAACCTATCAGCCGAACATCACTTATTCGCAGTTTATTCCGGTAAGGAACCGTGCTTCGAAGAATCCGCACGTCCTCGCGTTCCGCCTGCAAGCTGGAACGATCGGAACCTGGTCCATAAAAGACACGATCCGCAACGCCAACTCGATCTCATTCGTCGGCGGTGTTCCGGCCTATGAGCGATATTATCTCGGCAGCGAGAACGATATCCGCGGCTACAATTCGCGTTCGATCGGGCCGGTTGCTCCGTTCGATACGTACGTTACCAGCCGCAACGTGCAGTTGACCACGAATGCCACTGGCACAGCCGAGACAGATACAGGCATCATCAATCCGCAGATCGTCGAAGAGATCAGACAGCTCGGCCTGGTTACGGGGATCGGCGGCGCCAACCCCGCTTTGTTCTCGCGTAACTTCCGCTTTATCGGCGGTGATACGCAGTTGCTGGCTAACGTCGAATATCGCCTGCCGATCTTTGGCCCCGCGACGATGGCCATTTTCGCTGATGTTGGCTCGGTCTTTAACCTTAGAAAATCTGGCCAGCAGGTCATCAATAGTGAATTCCTGCCGGACGAATCGTTCATCGGAGCAGGCCGTCTGACGGCCCTCGGCCTTATCAATACGCCGGTGCTCGAAAGCAGCTTCGGCAGTATCTTGTACTATCGCGGCCGCGTAATGACAAAGACGGATTACATCAACGAATTCTGCCGCGGCAACCGTTTCGGCTGTCCGACCGCCCTTTCGCCGCAGGTACAGCAGCTTTATCTTCGCGGCGAGGTTCAGCAGAATTCGCTTCTGGACGTCGACGCCGCCAAGTTCAACAAGCTTAAGGATTTCAAAGCAAGTCTCGGTGTTGAGCTCCGGGTTCAGGTGCCGATCGTCAACGTTCCGTTCCGCCTGATCTATTATTACAACCCTAACGCCAAGATCGGCTTTACCGAAGAGCTTCCGGGCATCTTCCTGCCGGGCAAGCGAAATGGGTTCAGATTTACTGTCGGACGTACGTTCTAAAGTTGATTGACATCATTTCGATGTTTAATTACTATTCTCGTTTCTTTTTTGAAACCGGAAGCAACAGTTTTGGTAGAATTTGTTTCAAAGAAATATAAGATTAGAGGGGCGATTAGGTCTTTCTGTCAGAAATAAGGAGTTCCATAGGATAATGAAAAGATTTTATACGTTTGCCCTCACGCTAGTTTTCACAGCAGTTTTTGCTGTCTCGGCGTTTGCTCAGGCCGGTGCGCAGCCGACCAAGATCGGCTGGATCGACACCGGTGCTTTTGCTGATGAAAAAGAAGGCGTAACCAAGTACATCAATGCTCTCAAGGCACTCGATACTGAAATGAAGCCGAGCCAGACTGCTCTTCAGACGCTTCAGTCGAGGATCCAGACCATTGCTGCCGATCTCAACAAGCCAGTTCCGGCAAATGTCCCTGTCGACCAGCGTGCTCTTCTTGCAAAGCAGGAAGAGGGCCAGAGCCTTCAGCGTGAGTTTGAATTCAAGAAAAAAGAATACGATGCCAAGGTCGAGAAACGCAGTTCCGAGGTTCTCGGCCCGGTATCCGCTGACATCAGCCGGGCTATCCAGGATTTTGCTAAGACCAAAGGCTACGCAGTCGTGCTCGACATAGCTGCTCTTGCTCAGGCTAATGCTATTCTGGCTCTCGACCCTGGCTCGAACATCACGAAGGAATTTATCACCTTCTACAATGCTCGTCCGGCCACGGCCGCGACCGCCGCAACCCCTAAATAGTTTGCGGATCAAAGTTGGGTAAACTACCGGAAAGGCCAGAAGACGTCGAGTCTTTCTGGCCTTCTCGATCTAAAGTTGGAGATCAGTCTTTATGAATTTGAGGATCAATCTATTCGCGTTAATAATTGTTTTCGCTGCTGTCGCAGGAGTTCAGGCACAGGCCGCCGCGTCGAAGATAGTCGTCGTAGACACCGCCGCGTTCTTTAATGAACAAGGGGGTATTACGAAGATCATCGCCGCGTCAAAAACCCTCAACACAGATCTTGCAACGGAACGCTCGAAGGTTCAGGCGATCGTTCAGCGGATCGAGGCGTTGACAAAGGAACTCGAAACTATCCGCGGTAATGCCGGGCGCGGCGTGCCCGTTGACGAGCGATCATTTCAAAACAAAGTAGCCGAGCTTGAGAGCTTGAAGCGTGAAGGAAAGTACGAGGAAGACAAATTCAATGCCCTTGCGCGAAAACGCCAGAGCGAGATCGTCGGACCGGTCTATTCGGATGTTCTGCGAGTTTTGAGCGAATACGTCAAAACAAAGGACTACGGCATAATCTTTGACGTTGCCAAGGACCAGGGCGGGATGGTGTTATTCGCCTCTGAAAAATTTGATATCACTAAGGATTTCATCACTTTTTATAACACCAGGCCCGTTACAACGATAACCTCGGTCCCAAAACCGTAGCGCCTGACCTCAACCCTTATCAGCCGGCGAAATTGCGTTTTGTCGGCTTTTTTGTTCTCATTTCGTGTATGATCACACTCGATTCGGTAGCTATACAAAAGATACTTCCTCATCGCTACCCATTTCTGCTGGTTGACCGCATCATCGAACTCGAGCCGCGCGTTCGGATCGTCGGCATTAAGCAGGTAACTGTTAACGAAAACTTTTTTCAGGGACATTTCCCAGGGGCTCCGGTCATGCCGGGCGTATTGCAGATCGAAGCTCTTGCTCAGACAGGTGCGATACTCGGCCTGCGGGAATTTGAGAATCTTGAGGACAAGATCCCTTTCTTTGGCGGCCTGGACAATTGCAGATTTCGCCGTCCGGTCTTCCCGGGCGACACGCTGCGGCTCGAGGTGACCACGATCCGAACGGGCAGTCGTGTACAAAAGATGCACGGTGTCGCTTCGGTAGATGGGCAAGTAACTGCCGAGGCTGATATTCTGTCGATATTCGCGGACCGCTCGGAGGCAGGGCAAGGGTAAAAAACTATGGATCCTTCACAGATGACATTTATGAACTGGGTCCTGCTCGGGGCCGGGCTGGGTTTCGTCGTTGGACTGGCTCCGCTGATCTCAGGATTTGTAAAAAGCAACGTCAAGACCGGAGCCATCGGTTTTGTCGCGTCTATCGCGGCCGGTGCCATTCTCGGGCTTCTCCTGGCCATACCGGTTGCCGCTGTTTTCACGTGGCTGATCTTTCGCAAACCTCAGCAGCCGTCCGAACCTACCGCTCTTTGATCAAATGACCTTTGTTCACGAAACCGCTATTATCAGCTCAAAGGCCACGATCGGAAACGGCTGCCATATCGGGCCATTTTGCACTATCGGCGATGACGTCGTTCTGGGCGATGGTGTCCGGCTGGAATCTCATGTGGTCGTCGACGGGGTGACCACTGTCGGCGACGAAACTCGCGTTTTCCCGTTTGTCTCTATCGGCCTTGGCCCACAGGACCTAAAATACGCCGGCGAACCAACGCGAACGGAGATCGGTAAGCGGAATCAGATCCGTGAATTTGTCACCATTCACCGTGGCACCGAGGGCGGTGGTGGCGTGACCCGAGTTGGCGACGACAACCTTTTGATGGCTCAGGCTCATGTAGCTCACGATTGTCAGCTAGGCAGCGAGATCATCATGGCTAATGCCGCAACGCTTGCCGGCCACGTTGAGATCGCGGACCGAGCCAGTGTCGGGGCATATTCGGGCGTTCACCAGTTCTGCCGTGTCGGCGTCGAGGCTTTTATTGGCGGCTACTCGGTGGTGGTCAAGGATGCGATGCCATACGCCACGATACAGGGCAACCACGCCAAATGCTACGGCCTGAATCGCGTCGGAGCAAAACGCCGCGGCTACTCGAAAGAAACCATCGATCATCTCAACCACGCGTTCCATCTGCTGCTTTCCGCAAAACTCAACACGACCCAGGCCGTCGAAAAGATCCGCGAAGAGATAATCGGCTGTCGCGAGGTCGATCTGCTCGTCGATTTTATCGAAACCTCCAAACGCGGCGTCGTCAAGTGAGCATTATCATTCCAGCCCGACAAAATCAATTCCGGTCAGGTTCCCATTGATCTCTAACGATCTTGGAGTAAAGCGATATCGTTTAGTACTCACGGTCATCGTGTACGTCCGGCCTGCCGGGACGTTGCTAAAGGTATAAACTCCGAATGAGCTTGTCGTCGCGACCGTTCGAACGCCCTCAGGACTGATCATCGCAACTGAAGCGTTTCGTAATGCCGAACCTGTCGGCGTGAAAACGCGACCGGTGACCGTTGCAAATGTCTGCTGTACTGTCGCAGTAAGTTCCACGTCGTCAAGAAGGAAACTGTCGCTGCCAGCCGCTCCGCCTGGCCGACTGTAGTTAAAGCTCAACATTCTCGGCTGGCCGTTGGCAAACGCAGATAGGTTGACCGTCTTGAGCGAGTAAACCGCTTCTGCGGCTGCCGGCTCGGTGAACGTTTGAACGACGGTTCCGTCGATCGTTACCGTCATTGTGGAACTCGAAGGGGCAGCGACCGAAGCCGCCCGCATATAAAACGTAAGCGTCGCCGTACTGCCTGCCGGAATTGTCACGGTCTGCGATGCAGTGCCCGCTTCTGCGTTAGCTCCGCTGCCGGTCCCGTCGAACCACACCCAGCCGCTTCCTGATCTCGGAGCGGTTCCCGACCCGCAAATGCTTGTTCCAAAGCAGAGCGAACTGCCGAAGGCCGTCGATGTGGAGGTCCAATGCGGATTGGCCCCGGTCGCTGCTGCCGTAAGCTCATAACCTCCGTCGCGAACGATCGGCGTCGGACTCGGTGTAGCTGTTGGCGTGGGCGAGGCAGTCGGCGTTGGCGTTGGCGTTGGCGTGGGTGTCGGCGTCGGTGTTGGTGTCGGCGTTGGCGTTGGTGTTGGTGTTGGTGTTGGCGTTGGCGTTGGCGTCGGCGTCGGTGTTGGGGTCGGTGTCGGTGTTGCGGCAGGGCATGTAAAGATAAGCGTAAACGCCCTGACGGAACCCGTATCGCTGCCCGCGTTATCGCTGACGTTTAGCGTCCAGTTCCCTACCGTGCTTTGGCCATCAAATGCCGAAAATGGATTATTTGGCGAAAAGTTCCCGGACGGAAACGCCGCATTGTCCCCAGCACCACACTGGCTCTCGATCGATGGAAAGCCCCCGTCATCGTCTAGCAGAACGGCCGCGAGGTTATTGCTGTTACAGCCGTTCGCCGAGGCCGGAACTCCCGGACGGTCGATCATCGTCACCGACGTTCCCGCGGGCGACGTGAGCTTTATGAGCAGATCACCGATCCATGAATGGTTCAGCCCGACGGTCGTCGAGACGGGATCAGCACTCGGTGTCCCGTCAAACCGGAAGTTCATGTCTGTGATCGTGCAGGCTGTCGATACGTTCGTGACAATATTGACCCCGGCGGCCGCGTTGTCGGGTATAGTCACCGCCGGCCCCGTGTAGTTAATTATCACGCTGCCCCCCGGCGATGGCGTTGGTGTCGGTGTCGGCCCGACTGTGGGAGTGGGCGAAGGTGTCGGGGTTGCGTTGCCAGATTGCTGCGTGATCGTGTGCGTTGCCGATCCGGCGACTCCGGCGACGTCGATAGTTCCGGTACGCGGCGCCCCCGTTGTGTTCGCGGCTATGCTGTAGTTTATCGTTCCGTTCCCACTTCCCGAGGAGCCCGAGGTTACGGTGATCCAGTCGGGGAAAGCCGATGACGTCCAGTCGCAGCCATTGCCTGCGATGACATTCACAGTGCTCGTTGCTGCCGCTGATGAGAATGTCCGATCGGTCGGATTCACCGCAAATGAACAACCTGGCGTAAAGCCGTTGTAAAGCCTCGCAATGTAGTCCGCCCCGACACGATTGATGGATCTAAAGTCGCCACCCAACAACACGCGGCCATCGGTCTGTAAATGTACATCATGGATCTGGCCCGAGTCTCCCCACTCAATATTCGACAGCGGCTTGAACGTCGGATCGAGCGTGCCGTCAGTGTTAAGGCGCGCGATACCTTTATACGCCTGGCCATTCAGGCGGAGAAAGATTCCGCCGATGATAACTTTTCCGTTTGTTTGGACCGCAGCATCGGCGATAAGGCTTCCTTGCCCGCTTTGAAAGGCTAGTTCCTGGAATGATGTGTCGAGCGTTCCGTTCGAATTTAGCCGAGCAATGCTCTGCCTCGGAGCACCGGCGACCATGCCGAAACTACCAATTATTATTATCTTTCCGTCAGGGTCGCGGAATGATTTTGTCAGCGTCGAGTTCGCATTGGCTATTGTAAATGTCGGATCGATGGTGCCATTACTGTTGTAGCGAACCAGTCCGCTATTGCCGCCTGAGCTTCCGCACGCCAGCATTTGCCCCCCTGGCAAAAGGTCTATCGTCCCGGGCGAGCAGAACTGTACTCCGCGGTTGAAGCTCGCATCGAGCGTACCGTTAGCATTGAGGCGGGCCATATTGTTCCGCTCCTGGCCGTCCACCAACGAAAAGTGGCCACCTATCATTATCTGATTGTCGGCTTGAACTGAGATCGCCGACACATGGCTGACGCTGCTGCCGCCGACGGTGGCATTAAATGATGTATCAAGGGCTCCGTTCGGATGGAGCCGAGCAATAAGACGGCGGGGATTACCGCCAACTAGCTGAAAGTCGCCGCCTATCAGGATCTTGCCATCGGCGGGCTGAATGGCGAGAGCTGTCACACCGAGGAAGTTAATATTAGAGATTGCGGGATCGTTGAAGGTCGGGTCGATCTTCCCGTCCTGATTTATCCGTACCAAATGGCCTCGCGTGACACCGCCGGCCGAAGTGATCTGACGCATGCCGACAAGTATCTTGCCGTCCGGCTGCGTAATTACTACCCTGACACCGGCTCCACTTATCGCGGGTCCGAGTGAAATATCCTCGGGGAACAGATCCAGCGACGAGTCAGTGTTCAGTCGAACGAGGCTGTTGCGCGTTTGCCCGCGTACGCTAGCAAAATTGCCCCCGGCAAAAACTTTATCGTTCGGCTGGATCGCGAGGGCGTCTATATTTCCGTTAGGAATATTTGGAACATAGGTCGGGTCAAATGCGCCGTTCTGGCTCAGCCGCACTAGTCCTCCGCTGCTGGCACCGACCACAACTCTGCCATCGGTCTGAACGACAATATCGTTTACCGAACCAAACGTAGTTCCGGAGACGAGGAATGATGTATCATCGCTTCCGTTTTCGTTGATCCTTTTGATCCAACCCGATATCACGCCGCCGACCAGGAATTGGCCGTTGGGAAGTCTAATGGCGTGGTTCAGTCCGGAGCCGATATCAGCGGTAAACGTTGGGTCGATCGTGCCGTTGTCATTGAGTCGCACGAAACCCGAGCCCTGAGGGCCGAGCTGAAAGGAGCCGCCGATGTACAAGCGGCCGAGTGGGTCAACGACGAGGGTGCCGATCGTCTCGGTTATGAAGAGAGGTGACGTAAAGGTTGTATCGCGAGCACCAGTAGCCGTCAGACGGCCCATGTTACGGCTGGGCGTATTGTTGATGTTCGCAAACGGGCCGCCGATAACGATCCTATCTCCCTGTATCGCCACCTCGTTCACCGTCGCACTTACGATCGGGTCCTGGAAGGATGTGTCGAGATTTCCATCCGGATTGAGACGGGCCACTCGGCTGCGCGTTTGCCCTCCGACCTCGGTAAAGGAACCGACAATTACGATCTTCCCGTCCTGCTGAAGAGCGACGCCGTAGACATCGCCATTCACGCTGGGATGAAATGCGTAGTCGGGCGAGCCATCGGCATTAAGTCGTGCGATGCCGCGCTGCAGTCGGCTGGCGAATGAAATAAATTCTCCGACAACGACTGCCTTTCCATCAGGTTGGAGCACTATGTCCTTGACGTAAGAATATTGGCCGCCAGTTCCATCTGCTACGCCGCCGATCAGGCGACTGACAAGATCCGGATCGAGATCGCCATCAGCTGGAGTTGGTGTCGGAGTTGGCGTTACCGTAGGGGCGGCATCGTCATTTGTGATCGTTCCGAGACCCTGATTGTCAGCGATCGTCGCTCCGCCGGTCGGATTTGCAAGATTGACGAAAAACGTTTCGCTCGGTTCGAACGTCGTATCGCCGCTGACGTTGACCGTGATCTGTTTGGTTGTCTCGTTCGGATTAAAAGTTATCGTGCCGTTGGCAGCCGCGTAGTCGATCCCGGCGGTTGCGGTTCCGTCTGCGGTCGCGAATGTCGCGGTTACGGCCTGTGGATTTGCCTGTGAGAGCGTGGCGGTGAAGTTGAAGGCTGTTGTGCCGGTATTTCCTTCGCTCAAGGTAACGTCATTGATCGAGATGGACGGAGCACCGGCGGCGGGCATTGATATCTGATACAGGCCGCGCCCGTGCGTTGCTATACGCAGCTTGCGGCCAGGGGCGACCGCCATGTCGAAGACCGCTACTCGCGGCAGATCGGTTCCAAATGGTGTCCAGGTGGCTCCACTATTGGTAGACATGAAAACACCTATATCCGTACCGGCGAATATTGAACTCGAATTCGTCGGATCGATCGCAAAGGCATTTACCGGGACCTGTGGAAGCGATCCCGATGCCGGAACCCAGGTGGGTGATCCACTGTTGAGATTGGCCGTTCGCCAGACACTGTTTACGCCAAAAGCAGATAATGTGACGTAGGCAATATTCGCGTTATTCGGGTCGATTACGGCTCTTCCGATAAAGGCATTTGGGACTGCATTCGACGGATCGAGGTTGGTTAAGGTCGCTGACCCGGTGGTCGTACCCCAAATAGCTCCGTTACTCAGGCCGACGATGCGTACGTTATCATTCTGCCGCGATATACCGATAGCACTTATCGGGTCGCCTGCCGAAATGGGGGCTTGGCTAACGATCGTGTGCGTAAGCCCTGTGTCCGATGAACGATAGAGACGGTCCGTTCCATAGTAGACCGTGTTCGGGTTACCGGGCCCGCGAGCTAGCGGGGCATAAAACAAAGTCGATCCGCCGCACGTTATGCCATTTCCCGCGTTGCCTTCACCCTGGCATCCACGAAAACTCCAGTTCCCGTCGCTCGCCGCTAAAGTCGACGAAACCGTTCCATACCCCTGCAGGCCTTCGACATTGAAATACGTGTGGTACATCCGCACATTGGTCGTATCGGTCGCATTTTGATCGATGAGGGAATAGCCGCCGTCGCCGAAATCGATCCGCCTCCATGTACCGTCCGGACGGTAATGGTTGGTTCCATTGTCTTGGGTGCCGCCGATAGTAAAATTCGGATCGGTAGGATGGACGGCGAGCCCCATGAACTGCGTCGCGCTAAACTGCGAATTGTTCAGGATCGTCCATGAATTACCAGCGTTGATCGATTTATAGATGCCGCCGTCAGTTCCGAAATAGAGAGTTGATGGCTGGGACCGAGCGACCGCGATCACGTGGGAATCAGCATGCAGGCCGACCTCACTCCGCGTGAAGCTCTCTCCGCCGTCCGAAGAATGTGCGAAAATGAGTGTTGGATCTCCTCCGAGATAAACCCTGTTCGGGTCGTTCGGGTCAACTGCGATCGCGATGTCGTAAAAACACTGTCCGCCACAAAAGTTGTTATCGATCTGCTGCGTCCACGTCACGCCTTCGTCCGTTGACCGCAAGACGCGGCCGCCGCCATTTCCTGTCGCGGCATAGATCGTAGGGTTTGGAGCTCCAGCCGACCGCTGAATCGCAAACTCAGTATTCGTCGTAGTTACACCGCCGGAGAAGGTCTGACGATTCGTGAAGGTCGGATTGGCCGAAAGTGCATTCGACGAGACGATTATTCCGCCTCCGTTCGTGTTTAGATTTGCGACCAGCAGATTCGGATTCTGCGGATCGAGCACCATATCGTGCACGCTGAATTGCGGACCGATCGGGGCAAACGTCGGGTTGGGTGATGTGGCGTTCGAAGAGCGATAGATACCCGGATTGGGGATCGTGCCGAAACTCGTATAGTAACCACCGAGGCCGGCGACACCATCAGTAGAAGCAACAAAAATGGTCGCCGGATCTGTCGGATGAACGAGGATCTGTCCTACGGCGTTTCCGCTGAATATATCCGCACCCGCAGCATTCCTATTGAGAGGGCCGGAAACAACCGGCGAAACCCCGCTCGCGCTATCTATCCGGTATACGCCAACTCCAAAAAACCCGTGGCCATTGTTATTACCTTCGCCAGTTCCGACATAGATCGTGTCCGGCTGTGACGGAGCTATTGCGATGGCCCCGACAGCCAGGCTGAGCGCGCTGTCGAGCAGCGGCGTCCAGTTCGCGCCTCCATTAGTTGACCGATACAGCCCGCCTTGAGCCGTGCCGACGTACACTATGTCCGCGTTCGTCGGGTGGACGGCAATGGAGATGACCCGTCCGCTCACAGGGGTCGAGATGCCTGTTGTCTGGCCGTTAGGGATCGGTGCCGGGCCGATCGCTTGCCAGGCTTCGAGCAGCGCGTCCGATTCGGGGCTAAGGAGTCGTGAACGCTCCAGCATCTCCATTTCGGCCAAAGCCCGCTGCCGAGCCGCCGGATCCACCGGCTTATCTTTTTCTACGCCGCGCTTCAGAGCGAAATATCGAGCCCGTCTGCTTTTGAACTCCTCTTTGCTTAGCCCCGAGCTAAACTTTCGCGGCATATCCGGATCGTCTTCATCGCTCTGAGCGAAAGACGTTGCGTATGGAAATGAAAATGCCAGTATCAATCCCAGCAAAGCGAAGATGATCGCGCCGACCAAGAATTTTGATCTCATAAATTTAGGCTCGCAGACGAAGTTTTTGGATTCCGTCACATATGCGATTTCTACTCGAAAAGTGGCTCATAATAATTTTCCAGCATCCAAGATCGGCGGTGCGTATCGCTTGCGAAAAAGGATAAAGCCGCCTATTCTGGTTGTTCTCTTCCCAGAACAGAAAGTTCCACCTTGGAGCAATGCTCTGAGCTAAATGTCTACAGCGATCACAAAACTACTTAACGAGTCGCGCACCGATGAGGAATCGGCCTTAGATGAGGTGCTGCCGCTTGTCTATGCAGAGATGCGGCGGCTTGCGGGCGCGTATCTTAGCCGCGAACGTGTTGGGCACACATTACAACCAACGGCTCTCGTACATGAGGTGTATCTCAAGCTCGCCGGACAGGGACCGGTCGCATGGCAAAACAGGGCACATTTCTTTGGCGCGGCATCGACGTTGATGCGCGAGATACTGATAGACCACGCACGTTCAAAGAAAAGGAAGAAACGAGGCAGTGGAATGCGCACGTATATTGAGATCGATGCAGCCATCGGCGTGAACGATGATAACCAACTCGACGTACTGGCCGTAGACGAAGCATTGAACGAACTCGAACGCCTCGACGAACGCCAGGCCAAGATAGTCGAAATGAAATTTTTTGCGGGAATGACGATCGAAGAGATCGCAGAGGTTCTGGACATTTCGCCGGCGACTATAAAGCGCGACTGGACATCCGCAAAGCTTTTGCTTACTCGCATGCTCGATCCGTCAAGTTAGTATGACCCCTGAAAGATGGAAGCAGATCAGGGAGATCCTGGAACCAGCGGCAGAAATGCCGACTGGGCCTCGTTTGTCATTTGTAAAGCAAAAATGCGGACAAGACGTAGAACTGCGTACCGAGATCGAAGGCCTGCTCAGCGCCTCTGAACGTGCCGACGCTTTCGAGAAACAGCCGATCGCGGCGGTCACGAATGACACAGCCTCGTCGCTCCTAGGCGAAACGATCGGCAATTATCGGATCACCGGTGAACTCGGAAGCGGCGGCATGGGCTCGGTCTTTCTCGCTGTTCGGTCTGACGGCTCGTTTGAGCAGAAGGTAGCTCTCAAATTGATCAAACGTGGAATGGATTCGGATGCGATCCTTAAGCGATTTTCAACTGAGCGGCAGATCCTCGCTTCACTGGACCATCCCAACATCGCACATCTTATCGATGGCGGAACCACGAGCGACGGCCGGCCATATTTCGTGATGGAATACGTTTCCGGCAAGACCATCATCGATTACATCCGCGATCATTCGCTTGGGCTTTCAGAGCGGCTCGACCTCTTCCGCGAGGTCTGCTCCGCCGTGGCATACGCACATCAGAACCTGGTTATCCATCGCGACCTTAAACCCTCGAATATTCTGGTGAACACGGCGGGCGTTCCGAAGCTGCTTGATTTTGGCATCGCAAAACTGCTTAGGTCGGACACAGTAGCCGAGACCGCTACACGCCATGCCGTTTTTACGCCAGAATACGCGTCGCCCGAACAGATCCGCGGAGAAAACCTAACGACTGCGACCGATATTTACTCGTTAGGAGCAATTCTTTACGAAGCTCTGACCGGCGTTCGTCCCTTCGCATTCGAAGACAAGAATCTGGGTCAAATAGTTCAAACCGCGACCAGTGCAGCGGCCGTCCGGCCTTCTGACAATCGTACCCCAGGAAACGAGACTGAGGCGCACCCCTTTCCCCTTACTCATCTGCGAGGTGATCTCGATAACATCGTCCTCAAAGCTCTCAGTAAAGAGCCTGAGCGTCGTTATTCATCGGTTGAGCAGTTTGCCGAGGATATTCGTCGCCATCTTCGCGGCTTGCCGGTGGTTGCCCGTCAGGCCACCTGGCGATACAGAGCTCACACATTTACACGACGAAATCCCGTTCTGGTCGGAGCGGTTGCTTTAGTTTTTTTGACACTGATCGCTGGCATCACCGCCACAACTATCCTCGCGCACCGAGCCGAAGCGGAGCGGCAAAAGGCAGAACGCCGATTCAATGATGTCCGGGCGATCACCAACTCGCTCATTTTTGAGGTAAACGAAAAGATCGACGAGAGTCCTATCAAAGCAAGAGAGCTGCTCGTTACGCGCACCATCGAATACCTCGACAAACTAGCGTCGGAAGCAGGGGAGGATACCGGTCTGCAGGCGGAGCTTGCAGCAGCATACGAAAAGATCGGAGACGTTCAGGCATTTCATTACGGTTCAGGGATCGGGGACACAGCGGGATCCATCGAGAATCATCAAAAGGCTCTCGCGATGAGGGCGGCCCTGGACCTTAAGGAGCCTGAAAACCTGCAGCATAAGCTTGCCTTCGCAAGCAGCCTTCTGAAGATCGCCGATCTGTCGACTACCGCCGGACGAACGAGCGCGGCTCTCGAAAAGTATGAACTTGCTGTCGCTACGATGGAGGGTGCTAAAGCTCTGGCCCCTGCCGACACTCAGGTCAAACGTGAGCTTGCTAAAGCGTACGCAAAATTCGGTCAGGGTATCTTGCGATCGGGCTCGATATCTAAAGCACTGGCGAACTACGAAAAGGCTGTCGACCTAATGGTCGGCCTGACGGCTTCCGGAACCGCCGACGCTCGCCTGCTACACAGCGTTTCGGTCTACAAAAGCTATGCGGGCTACGCAAAACTTGAAATGGGATCGGTCGATGACGCCTTGATCGATTTTAATGAATCACTGCAGATCGATAAGCAAATATGGGAAACCGACCGTGAAAGCCGTGAGCATATGCGAAATCTGGCAAGTGCCGAGCAGTGGGTAGGATACGCTCTAAGATCCTCGCAGCGGTTCGACGAGAGTCGTGAGCACCTTCTACAATCAATGAACTTACAACAACGGCTTCACGAGCTAGATAGATCTAACGTCGGCGACATGAACTCGCTCGCAGATGCTCATTTGGAGTTGGGCTGGACGGCCTCAGAAGCAGGAAAGACCCAAATCGCCGTCGAGCACTTCGAAACCGCGATCTCGCTATACGGTAAAGTTGCTGAAAACGATCCAAATAACCTGAGCTCTCGCCGTCAGTTATCCTTTACCCGACGTCACCTCGGCGATGCTCTCGCAAAACGAGGCGAACGCGATTCGGCGGTCCAGAGATTTACCGCTGCTCTGCGGGAAACTGACGAGCTAATTCAAAGGGATCAACAAAACACCGAGTTTCGCTACGACAAGGCGATATGCCTCTCTCGCCTCGCCGAATACGGTTCGGGTTCACCGGAAGGTTTGAACGAAGCCAGGTCGATCCTAGAGGGTCTCGTAAAGGAATCGCCCGAACGGAAACGGCTCAGCGATGACCTACTGCATATTCGCAGGCTGCTGGAAGGTCGGGTAGATCGCTCAACGGCACGTTATCAGGGATTGCGTCGTCGTTCGAGTTCGTCGAGAACATCCGCCAAAGAAAGGTCCTTCGCCCTTAGCAATATCATGTAATGAAAAAGAAGATCGGCGGCCTCGGACGTAAACCTTCCGCGATCGTCATCCTTCGCTTCGATCACAAGTTCGACTGCTTCCTCACCGACCTTTTGCGCGATCTTGTTGATCCCTTTTTCGAACAGGCTAGCGATATAAGAACCTTCCGTTTTTTCACTCCGCCTTTTGTCGATCACATTCTGAAGCTCTATCAACTGGTCGGTCGTTTGCTGTTTTGGGTTAGTTTCAGCAAAACAAGTAGCCGAACCGGTGTGACAAACCGGGCCCGCCGGCCGAGCAGCTATGAGCAGAGTATCTTCATCACAGTCGGCTTCGATAGATACGACGTCGAGAAAATTCCCGCTCGTCTCGCCCTTGGTCCAAAGCTGCTGCCGCGAACGTGAGTAAAATGTCACGCGGCCCGTATCTCGGGTTTGGCTGAACGCCTCTTCGCTCATAAAACCAAGCATCAAGACAGCCCGCGTATCCGCATCCTGAACGATCGCCGGGATCAATCCATCTGCGTATTTTTGGTAATTCAAATTCATATCCGCACCTCGATCCCGCGCATTTCGAGGAATGCCTTTAATTCCGGAATGGCGATCTCGCCGTAGTGAAACACGCTCGCCGCCAGAGCCGCGTCGGCATTGCCGATCGCGAAAACATCCGCAAAATCGTCCATCGTCCCCGCTCCGCCCGAGGCGATCACAGGAACACGAACTGCGTTTGAGATATCACGCGTCAGCCCGATCTCAAAACCATCTTTTGTTCCGTCAGCATTCATCGAGGTGAGCAGAATCTCGCCAGCGCCGAGTTCAACGCCACGCATTGCCCATTCAACCGCATCAAGATCGGTCGCAACTCTACCGCCATTTAGAAAGACCTTCCAGCCATCGTCTGTCTCTTTCGCATCTATAGCGAGAACCACACATTGCGAACCAAAATTTGTCGCCGCGTGACTCAAGATCGTCGAATCTTTCACGGCCGCCGTGTTTATCGAAACTTTGTCTGCTCCGCAATCCAGCAACGCCCCAATGTCTTCGACCGTCGAGATGCCGCCGCCGACCGTGAACGGAATATTTATCTCGGCCGCGACCCGCCGGACGATCTCGGCAAACGTCTTTCGCCGCTCGTTCGTCGCCGAGATATCGAGCAGAACAAGTTCGTCGGCACCTTCAGTCGAATATCTCGCTGCTAACTCCACCGGATCACCGGCGTCCCTAAGCCCGAGGAAATTTGTACCTTTGACAGTTCGTCCGTCCTTTACGTCAAGGCATGGAACGATGCGTTTAGCCAGCATATTTGGCGAGATCCTCCAATTTTATATTCTGCTCGTAAAGGGCCTTTCCGACGATCACGCCTGAGCAGCCGATTCGGTCGAGTTCGTCGATATCAGCGATAGACGTGACGCCGCCGCTCGCGATCAGATCGATCTCTTGGATCGCCGCCCTGATCTGCCGATAAAGCTTAAACGCGGGCCCTTTCATCGCTCCGTCGCTCGCTATGTCGGTTACGAAAGCATTGGTCACGCCCCTTTCGCCGAAGTTACGCAGAAATGCGAGAACAGGTATCGAGGTGTCCGTCTGCCAACCATCAACCGCAACTCTACCGCCCCGTGAATCCGCACCTAGCAGGAGCTTTTCGCCGCCGAATTTGTCGACCCATGAAAGAAAAAGCTCCGGCTGTTTTACCGCAACGCTTCCAACAGTCGCGATCGCCGCTCCGGTCTCAAAAACCGCCGCGACATCAGATTCCGTTTTCAAACCACCGCTAAAATCGATATTGAGTTTCGTTCCGCTCGCGACCTTTTTCAACACGTGCAGATTCGCCGGTGCTCCTGTTCGGGCACCGTCAAGGTCGACCATGTGCAGCCGCCGCAAACCCGCATCTTCGAAACGTTTAGCAGTCTCGAGCGGGTCGTCGGAATAGATAGTTTTTCGCGCAAAATCACCCTGGGTAAGCCGCACGCACTTTCCGCCGATCAGATCCATCGCTGGAATTATTTCGATCATATTTAGTTAGTGAATAGTTAACAGTGAATAGTTGATTTAGATCTTTAGAAAATTCGTTAAGATCCTTTCTCCGACCGCTCCCGATTTTTCGGGGTGAAACTGAATCGCATGAAAATTATCCCGCCCGATCGCAGCACTGAATTTTTGCCCGTATTCGCACGTCGCAGTCGTGCTATCGCCCGTTTCAACATAGTAGCCGTGGACGAAATAAACGCGTTCGCCATCGGCGACGCCCTCAAATAGTGGTGAATTGAGTTCAGTGATCCGATTCCATCCCGTGTGCGGTATTTTCAATGTGTCGAACTCAAATCGACAAACGCGATATGGCACGATGCCTAGGCATTCCGTATCATTTTCCTGGGAGGTTTCGCACATTAGCTGCATCCCAAGGCAAATGCCCAAAACCGGCTGCGTGAGCGAAAGGATAACCTCATCGAGACCGCGTTCCCGCAGGTATTTCATCGCCGTCGAAGCCTCGCCGACACCGGGGAAGATAACCTTGTCCGCTGCTCGTAGATCGTCCGCGTCGTCAGTCACCACTGGCTCAACACCGAGGCGGACCAATGCGTTCGCGACAGAAGCCGTATTTCCGGCATTGTATTTAACTATTGCAACTCTCACAAAACTCCTTTGGTCGTCGGCAACGTAGTTCCCTCGCGGCGAACCGCCATTTTGATCGCTTTCGCAAAGGCCTTGAATATCGCCTCGATCTTGTGGTGCTCGATCATGCCTGTCGCGACGATATTCAGATTGCACAAAGCCTTGTCCGAGAATGACTTAAAGAAATGAAAGAACATCTCGGTCGGCATCTCGCCGATCATCTCGCGTTTGAATTCTGCATCCCAGACGATCCAATTCCGCCCACCAAAATCGATCGCCACCTGTGCCATACAATCATCCATCGGCAAACAAAACCCGTAACGCCCCATCCCGCGTTTATCTGCAAGGGCCAGCGAAAATGCCTCGCCCAGCGTGATCGCAACGTCCTCGATCGTGTGATGCTCGTCAATATGCAGATCGCCGTTCGCGGAAATATTCAGATCAAGCTCACCGTGCCGGGCAAGCTGTTCGAGCATGTGATCGAAAAAGCAAATTCCCGTCGAGATCGACGAATTCCCGCTGCCATCGAGGTTCAATTCGACGGTAATATCGGTCTCTTTTGTTTTGCGAGTATGAGTGACGCTCCGTTGTGGTGTTCGCAGCAGATCATAGATCTCGCGCCAGTCGTCGACCGCAAATGCATCATCACCTTCGAGCGGAAACGATGGGTTCCGGATATAGATCGCCTTTGACCCAAGATTTCTCGCAAGTTGGACATCCGTTGGCCGGTCACCGATCACGTACGAATTTGCGAGATCGTAATCGCCCGTCAAATACTTCGTTAGCATCGCGGTTCCTGGTTTCCGCGTTGGTGCATTTTCGTGAGGAAAAGTACGGTCGACGAATACATCCGCAAATTCGATCCCCTCGTCAGCCAACGTCTGAATAACAAAATTCTGTGCCGGGTGAAAAGCCGTCTCCGGAAAACTCTCAGTCCCAAGCCCGTCCTGATTCGTCACCATCACGAGTACATAATCGGTCTCATGAGCGATCTTCCCAAGATTCGTGATCACACCTGGTAGAAACCGCAGTTTCTCCAACAAATCGACCTGAAAGTCATCCGGCTCACGTATCAACGTCCCATCTCGGTCGATGAAAAGTACTTTTTTCATAAGTTTGATAAATCTAGCTAATAGCTAGTTGGCTAACAGCTATTAGCTATTCTTCTTGCGGCCCATGCTGCCAAATCGGCTCAATGCCGAGATCAACCGGACGTTTTCCTCACTGGTGCCCACGGTTATCCGCAAGCATCCCTCACAAAGTTCGACATTACTCCGGTCGCGAACCACGATCTTTTCCTCGATAAGATAGCGGTAGGTCGCCTTGGCATCATCGACCTTAACGAGAAGAAAATTTGCGTCAGATGGGTATATCTTTTGTACGAAGTTGAGAGCCGATAACGATGCTTCGAGACTCTTCCTTTCTAGTTTCGCAGAAGTTATCCATCTAGTTACGGTCGATTCACTTTCCAGAGCGTCGATCACCGCCCGCTGAGCCAGGCCGCTGACGTTGTACGGCGGCTTTACGCGGTTCATCAGATCGATGATCTCGCTACTCGCAAACGCGAGCCCGACACGAACACCTGCCATTCCCCAAGCCTTAGAGAACGTCTGCAAGACGACGAGATTCGGGAAAGAGCCGAGTTCTGCGATCATCGATGGTTCATCGGCAAAATCGATATACGCCTCGTCAACAACGACGATTCCCGTGAATTGTCGAGCGATCTCAAGGATTGATTCGCGGCTCATCAGATTGCCAGTCGGATTGTTTGGCGAGCAGATGAAGATCAGTTTTGTGGCGTCAGAAATGCCCGCTAGGGTCGCCGGTACATCGAGCCGAAAGTCATCCGTTAACCGAACCTCACGCACGGCCACGTCATTTATATCCGCAGAAACCCGATACATCCCGTAAGTCGGCGGACAAGTTATCACTTCATCTTGTCCCGGTTCGCAGAAAATTCGGAACAGCAGGTCGATCGCCTCGTCGCTGCCGTTTCCGACAAATATCTGCGGCGGCGAAACGCCCTTTATCGCCGCGATCCGATCTTTTAGCTCACGTTGCAACGGATCGGGATAGCGATTCAAACCAAACCCCGCAGGCGAGCCAAATGCGTTCTCGTTGGCGTCGAGAAACACCTCCGCCGAGCCTTCGAATTCTGACCTAGCCGACGAATATGGTTTTAGATTCCTAATGTTCTTACGCACCAGGCTTTGCAGATCAAAAGTCATCGCGGCCTCCGCCCCATTCTCGTCTGATCGCGACGGCGTTTTTGTGGGCATCCAGACCTTCCGCTGCTGCCATTGTCTCGATCGTCGGGCCGAGGTTTTGAATGCCTTCGGCGGTCAAACGCTGAAACGTGATGCTTTTAGTAAAACTCGCGACCGACACGCCGCTGTACGCCCGAGCCGCACCACCGGTGGGCAGCGTGTGATTCGTCCCCGAAGCGTAATCACCCGCACTCTCGCACGAGTAGTTTCCGATGAATACGGAACCCGCGTTGATGATGGATTCGGCGACCTCGTCCGCATCTTGCGTGGCGATTATAAGGTGCTCGGCCGCATATTCGTTAAGAAGTTCTATTCCGTCTTCGATCGTTGCCACCAAGATCGCTTTCGAATTCTGAATAGCAGCTGCAGCCGTCGACTTGCGCGGTAGCAATTCGATCTGCCGATCAACCTCGGCGAGCGCTTCATTGATCACGGTTTCCGACGTCGAAACAAGAACAACCTGACTGTCCGGCCCATGCTCAGCCTGCGAAAGCAAATCAGCGGCAACGAAAGCAGGAATGCAGCTTTCATCAGCCAAAACAGCAACTTCCGAAGGCCCGGCCGGCATGTCGATGGCGACGCCTGCACGCAAAACCTGAAGCTTCGCCTCCGTCACAAACTGATTCCCCGGCCCAAATATCTTATAAACCGAAGGCACCGTCTCCGTCCCATACGCCAAAGCCCCGATCGCCTGTGCGCCACCGATCTTGAAAACTTTGGTTGCGCCGCAAAGCCTCGCGGCGTAGAGCGTTGTCGCGTCGATCTTCCCCTCACTGTTAGGCGGCGATGTGACAACAATCTCCCGGCAACCCGCGAGTTTTGCCGGGATCACGAGCATGAGCACAGTCGAAAAAAGCGGAGCACTGCCGGCGGGAACATAAAGCCCGACCTTTTCGATCGCAACATTCTTTTTCCAGCAAAAAACGCCCGGCGTTGTCTCGATGACGGTTCGTTCGGTAGTACCTACGACGTGAAACTTCTCGATATTAGCTTTCGCGACCGCAATGGCATCCTTGAGTTCCTGCGAAACAAGTGATTCTGCCTCGAGAAATTCGTCATCGGTGACCAAAAAATCGTCAAGCTCAACCTTGTCAAAATGCCTCGCACAATGACGCAAAGCCGAATCGCCGTGTTGACGAACATCTTTCAGAATATTTGCGACCGTGCGCTCGAGAAAAACGGTGTCGATCGTCGGGCGTTTGAGCATCGCGGACCACGTTTCTTTTGATGGATATTTGATAATTTGCATATTCGTTACCTGATCATCTGATCGATAGAGAGCACCAGAATTCCCTCAGCTCCCGCTCCTTTCAAAGCGTCAACGACCTCCCAAAAGTCCGTTTCGCTCACAACCGAATGCAGCGAAACCCAGCCTTCATCAGCAAGCGGAACCATCGACGGGCTTCGCATTCCGGGCAGAAGGCGTTTGATGTCGTCGACTTTTTCAACCGGAGCGTTTAGCAGGATGTATTTGTTTTGAGCCGCAGCCTTTACACTGCGGATGCGGAATAGAAGTTTGTCGAGAATTGCCTGTTGTTCAGAGCCGAGATCACGCCGCTTGATCAGAACCGCCTCGGACAGCATTACCGTTTCGACTTCACGCAAGCCGTTGGAGAACAAGGTGCTTCCCGAACTCACCAGATCGCAAACCGCATCCGCCAAACCGATCGACGGAGCGATCTCGACCGAGCCGCTGATCTCGTGAATGTCTGCAGAAACACCGCGTGATGTGAAATATTCGCGGAGAATGTTTGGATAGCTCGTCGCGATCTTCATGCCCGCGAGTTGTGACAGTTCGGAGTATTCAAAGCCTTTCGGCACAGCAAGCGACAAACGGCAGCGGCCAAAGCCCAGCTTTTCGATAGTCTCAACGGCTTTTGGGTTTTCAGCGATCACGTTCTCGCCGACAATGCCTATATCGGCGACGCCATCCGCGACGTAATCCGGAATATCGTCATCCCGCAGAAAAAATATCTCGAGCGGAAAATCCGCCGCCTCAGCCCGTAGCTTTCCCAGCCCGTTCGAAAAGCCTATGCCGCATTTTCTAAGCAGCTCGGTTGAGCCATCCGACAATCTTCCTGATTTTTGTAAAGCTATCTTTAATTTCATATCTAAAAACGACAAAGCGACGCCCATCGAGACTTGTTTCGAAGTTTCGCGGCGTTTGGATTAAAACTAATTTACGATTTTGTTAGAACGAAGATCAGTTCACGCGGCGATGTGTCGCGTGATGATGGTGGAGATGGAAATGTGAACTAGCAGTAAACATCTTCTCTACTATTAGAAACACAGTCGAAATTCTTTTGCAAGCGTTCGTCAATTAAGTCGCCTCGATGAACCGCAGCTCAGTAAATGGTCCTTTCGCTTCGACCACCTGAGGGGTAAATGAGTAACTGCGGCTATTTACGACGATCGTGTACGATCCTTCCGCCAGATCCTCAAACAAAAATGTTCCAAAAGTTCCGGTCAGATATACCTTTTCTGTCCCGTCCGGCTTCTTCAGCACAACCTTGGCGTGTCGTAAACCTCGCCAATCCATGTCCAGAACTCTGCCAACGATCGCACTTTTACGTTCACCGATGTTGATCACTGCAGTTTGATAGTCCGTCTTTAACATTCGCCCATCCGTCGCAGCGGTTCCCTGTTGCGTGGGCGTGGGGCTGAAGGTAAAAGAGTGCGACCCTGGCCGCGCATCATCCGCCACTCGGAAAACAGCCGTCACGACCTGCCTCGTCCCCTTTTCAAAAGGCTTGATCGCATCTACCAGCAGCCCGAATTTCCCTTTGGCAGTCTGTTCGGCGTTGACCGCGAGATTAGCCGCTTCCGGCTTATCGATGCCTAGAGTTGACGAAACATACTTAAAGACGGTCGGGTCAAAATTTATCGTAAACGAGACAGCGTTGACATTTCCATCCGAAACGAGCTCGAATGCGAGCGTCATGTCGCGTCCGGGCACAACCGGCGTCAAGGCCCTCGCTCGCATCGTCGCCTCGGCCTTCTCAATGGCCGCCTTCGGCGCATTATTCTGAAATGCCGCCCGGATGTGGTAAGCATCGACGTTAAAAAAAATGCTGATGACCAGCAGCGAAAGTGCGATCTTTTTCTGTCTCATACTCCGATCCGCCTTTGTCTGGGCTAAATTATATTCGCGACTCGTCCAAATACCAAGATAGACCGGATGGGCATCGAGGTCGAAGGACTCGCGTCGAACGTGATAAAATATAAGCTTATGCAAGAGCACTCCGAGGAGGAGATCCTTCACGATTTTGGCCGCCGCATCCAGAGATGCTACGGCTGTTTTATCGCCTATCACCTAAAAGACATGTATCTCGGCGAAGACGTAACCTTCTTTTGCGAACACTGCAAAGACGAGATGATGTTCCATTTTGACGAGTTTTCAAAACTTCTCGATCTTAGCAAACTAAACGAAGTAACCGGCGAGCATCACCATTGACCCGCAAACGAAGTGTCAGAATCCAGTAACAGCAAACCTACCCTGACAGGCCTCGCTCGTCGCCTCGGCCAGTTGCCGACCGACAAAAAGCGGGCGGCTCTTGAGACTAGCGCGGCTCTGGCTGGTGTTTCGCTGAGGGTTTCTCGCGAGTTTGTCGAGGCTGTTCCGAGGGCGGCAAAGATCTTGTCGGCGGAGGATATTCGCCTGTGGGGCGAGCTCGGGCGGCGGTTAGCGATGGGAAATGCCGAAACGGGGGCTAAGTTCTTTGCAAGCGGCGTGAAAGAGGTCGCGACGATCCCGGCCGATGTTCGCCCGTTGGTTTTTGAGATCTGCACGCGTCAGTTGGTCCTATCCAGCTCGATCGCCCTGGAAACATTTGACCTGATCCCGCAGATCGCGGCAAAGATCGGCGACGATGCCTTGCTTTCGGCCGTTTTGAAATTGGCAGCCGAAATTTCGCAGCGTTCGGCACGGCACAGTTCCGAATTTCTCGAAAAAACACCACCGCTCGCCGATGTGCTGGCCCGTTTTGATACTGACAAGACCGCAGTCGCTGAAAGCGTCATCGCACTTGCCGCCCAGTTTGCCACCCGCACGGGCGGAATGACCGCCGACCTCTGGGCAAATCTGCCTGAGGCCCTCGCGAATCTCGATGCCGATAAAGCTCGGCTGCTGATGCAGCGATCGGCCGAGTTTCTCGAGTTCGGCGGCAGCGTCACGCTGCATTTCGTCTCGTCGGGTTCAGACGTCCTGGCGTCGTCCCCAACGACGTTTGAAGATTGGGTCACGCTCGCCCGCTCGATAGCGGTTCACGGAAATGCGGTGTTGATATCGTTTCTGCGAGCGACCCCGAAGTTTTTTGCCGCATTCGCAAAACGCCGCGGCACGCTGCCCGCGGATATAAACCTCGTCATTCAACTGACGAAACGCATCGCCGAAACCGACGCTGAAAGCGCTTTGGCTGCGTTCAAATCGAGTTCTGCGGCACTCTCGAAAGTTTCGATCAAACAATTCGAAGAGTGGGTCGAGCAGGGCATCGCCGCAGGCGAACACGAGTCGTCAAAATCTCGACGCAGCTATTTCGCCCTCGAAACTCGAGCCTCGAACGAACGCCTGCAGCAGACCCGCCTCGGCCTGCCGCTCGAACGTGTGCAGTCGATCCTTCGGATGTATGTCGAAGCGTTGACGGGAAAGGAGATCGAGATCGCTCCGCTCACGGCGATGCCGCAGGAATCGCGCATCGGCGACGGAAAAGCCATTTACCTGCCCTCAACAGTCGCCGAATTCGATAACGACGAAGCCGATTTCCGTCTATACAAAGTCCTCGCCGCCCACGGTGCGGGCCAGATCGAGTTTGGCACCTTCGACCAGGACACCAAGGCTCTAAAGGCCGCCTACGCTGAGATCACTGAGCTATTCTCCGCCACCGCCGACCAGCTCGACGCGTTCTCGCTAGCCGGCTATATCGAGGACGTCCAGAAAGGCGAATCGGCCAATGGAAGCGACAGCAAAGATCAAAGGCCAAAGATCAAAGCCTTACCAAAAGGCTCCGACTACCGCGCCGTCCTAAAATCGTTCCCCGAACCCTCGCTCGCCCGAAAGATCTTCGGCACGATGGAGAACGCCCGGATCGATGCTTGCCTGCGACAGACCTATCGCGGCCTAGTAAAAGACCTCGACCTGATGCGTTCGACCATGCGGGCGAATAGGCCATACATCTTTGACCTTCCGATGTATCAGGTGCCATTCGAACTGCTCTTCCAGATCACCCTCTGCGGCGGTGCCACCGACGACGCACGACGATTTTATGGGCAAGTTGTCTCTGAGATCGAGACGGTGTTGGAGAGGTTTCTTAGTCCCAGGCCCCAAGTCCCAGGCCGACATGGGGCTTTGGACATGGGACTTCCGTCTGTAGCCGATTCCCTAATGGCGACGAGCCGTGTTTACACGCTATTTCAAAACATCTCGCCCGAGCAGGATCAGCAGACAGAGTCGGAGAACACCGAGGAGAACAGCGAATTCGCCTACGACGACAAGGATGCCTCCGAGTCAGTGACCGAGGACAAGGTCAAACGCGAGCAACAGGCTCAGGATATTCGCGACCTCTTCAACGCCTGGAACAGCCTCGACGACGAGGACGAACCCGACGATCTACAAGGCTCCGAGTCGTGGTCGCAAAACGAAATGCCCGAGCAGGCTCTCGAAGCCGACGACGTCGCCTTTGCATACGACGAATGGGACCGCGAGCTGAACGATTACCGCGTCGGCTGGAGCCGCGTGATCGAAAAAAAGGTCAAGCAGGGCGACCGCACGTTTGTCGAACTGACGCGTTCGCGTTATCGCGGCGTCATTTCGTCGATCCGCCATCAGTTTCAGCTAATGAAACCGGAAAATCTGACCCGCATCAACCGCGAGATCGATGGCGAAGACTACGACCTCAACGCCCTCGTCGATTTCGTGGTCGACCGCAAAGCTGACGGCCTGCAAGCCGAGAACATATACACAAAACGGTTGCGCAAACAACGCGATGTGGCGGTTTCGTTGCTCCTCGATCAATCGTCCTCGACCGCTCGAACGATCACCCGAAATCCTCTGCAGCCGTACACACATCCCGGCCGCCGCATCATCGAGATCGAAAAAGAAGGCCTCGTCCTGATGAGCGAAGCCCTCGAAGCCGTCGGCGATGTCTATTCGATCTACGGCTTCACGAGCGAAGGCCGGCGGAACGTTAAATTCTATGTCGTAAAGGACTTCGGTGAAAAATACTCCGACGAGACCGAACGCCGCATCGGCGGCATCACATTTCAAAACAACACCCGCCTCGGCGCCGCGATCCGCCACGCCGCGCACAAACTGCTGCGCCAGGAAAGCCGTACAAAGCTCCTCATCATCCTCACCGACGGCCGCCCCTACGACCACGACTACGGCGACGCCCGCTACGCCCGCGAAGACGTCCGCGAAGCCCTAACCGAAACCAAAATGATGGGCATCACCCCATTCTGCATAACCATCGACCGCGAATCCGAATCCGAACTAAAAGACCTCTACGGCAACGTCGGCTACACGATCATCGACGACGTCCTCTCATTGCCCGAGCGGATGCCGAATATTTATCGGAGATTGACCAGTTGATAACTTGCCCCAGCAGAACGGTTGACTGATAACTTGACTTATACTTGACCTACGACGAGCAGAATCATCCGCTTTTCAATTTATATGAACATCGTCTCGCTCGAAAATGTCTCTAAAAACTATGGCTTCAAGCCGCTTTTTGAGAATGTAACGCTTGGTCTTGAGGACCGTGACAAGATCGGCATCATCGGGGCGAACGGCTCGGGGAAAAGTACGCTTCTGCGGATAATTGCGGGTGTCGAGGTGCCCGATACGGGCCGTGTGGTCACGGCTAAAGGCCAGACGCTCGCATTCCTGTCGCAAAATCCGCCATACGACGAAAACCTGACGGTGCTTGAGACGATCTTCGCGTCGAGCAGCGGCGTGATGCAGACGATCAGGGATTATGAGGCGGTTTGTCACGATGTGGCGGCAGGTGCTCATGACGACGCTACGATGGAGCGGATGTCCGACCTCCAGCACGAACTCGAGATGAACGGCGGTTGGGACATCGAGGCAAACGCCCGTGCTGTCCTGACCAAACTCGAGATCACCGACACCGCCGCCAAGATGGGCACGCTCTCCGGCGGCCAGCGAAAACGCGTCGCTCTCGCTCACGAACTGATCTTCAAACCCGACATCCTGATTCTCGACGAGCCGACCAATCACCTCGATGCCGACACGATCGAATGGCTCGAGAATTACCTCGCCCGTTATACCGGAGCCCTTTTGCTGGTCACGCACGACCGCTATTTTCTCGATCGCGTGACGGACCGCATCTTTGAGGTAGATCGCGGGACGGTGCAGAGTTTTGCGGGCAATTACGCTTATTATCTTGAGAAAAAAGCCGAGCAGGACACGCTTCGCGAGGTCGAGGGGCACAAGCGCGAGCAGCTGATCAAAAAAGAACTCGCCTGGCTCCGCCGCGGTGCCAAAGCCCGCACACGCAAATCAAAACACCGCATCGAAGCCGCACACACGCTTATGGCCGTTCCAAAAGAACAGGCAAAAGGCGAGGTGGATATCGCAATCGGTTCAAAACGCTTGGGTTCGAAGGTAGTCGAGATCAACGACATCTCGAAATCGTACGGCGAAAACCGCTTGATCGATCATTTCACGTACCTGCTAAAACGCGACGACCGCATCGGCATTATCGGTGCAAATGGTTCCGGCAAAACGACTTTGCTCGATATGCTCACCCGCCGCATCGAGCCGGACAGCGGCGAGATCGAGATTGGCCAGACGGTACACATCGGCTATTACGACCAGGAAAGCCGCGAGCTGAACGACGACCAGCGTGTCATCGACTACATTCGCGACGTCGCAGAATACGTCACCACCAACGAGGGCATTCAGATCACCGCCGGCAAAATGCTTGAGCGTTTCCTCTTCGCTCCCGCCGCACAGTACGCTGTGATCGGCAATCTCTCGGGCGGCGAACGCCGTCGACTTTACCTGCTGCGGATCCTGATGGGCTCGCCCAACGTCCTGCTCCTCGACGAGCCGACCAACGACCTAGACATCCCGACGCTCATCGCTCTCGAACAGTACCTAGACGAATTCGCCGGTGCCCTGATCGTCGTCAGCCACGACCGTTATTTCCTCGACCGCACGGTTGAAAATATCTTCAAATTCGAACCCGGCGGCCACGTCCGCGAATACGCTGGTGACTACTCCGCGTATCTCGAAGCCCTCGAACGCCAGGAATCCGAACGCAAGGCGGAAGCCTCAGCCCCTGTCAGAACCGGGAACGATAGTGACCGGGGCCCTAAGACGACGTTTACGACCCCGACCGAAAAAGAAAAGCCCAAAAAACTCACCTTCAACGAAAAACGCGAGTTCGAAACCCTCGAAAAACGCATCGCCCAAACCGAATCCCGCCTCCCCGAGATCGAACGCGAAATGGTCACCGCCGCCAGCGACGCAGGCCGCGTCCACGAGCTTTTCACCGAACAGCAGCAGCTAGACACCCAGCTCGAAACCGACATGGAACGCTGGGCTCAGCTAGCGGAACGATCAGAGTATTAGGCAAGGATTTACGCTTCTCAATTTCAGGATTGACACTGCAGATCTTAAAGCCTATCCTCTCCAAGACATTGACGAATTAAAGCACGGCCAGCCATCACACTCCGAGAGAGCTTCGCGTCATTGGCCCGTCCTGATTAGGAGAAAACAAAATGAAACAAGTCGTCAATATTCGACTAACACTGGCGCTGCTTTTCGCGGCATTACTTTTCACCTCGGCACCTATGTCCGCTGATGCGGCACCCGTTCCGATGCAGTTCATGACAACGAATACCGTTGATTCGACGTTCGTGCCGATCTTCGGCGAATACGATTTTGACCTCTACAATCGCACAAGCGGCTGGGTGCTCAATGGCTTCTACACGCAGGAAGACGGCAAATGGAGCAAGAACTGGCTGACGTACAAGCTGCCCGTTGGCAAATCCTTCCGAATGCTGTGGTCTACCGCCAGCGACAAAGGCGATTGCGTAGTGCCCTTCAAAGTAACTTGGGACGATTATGACAAGCCCGAGGTCTACCGTCTCGACTGGTGCAAAGGCATCAAAAGCGTCTACCTGAAGGATGATACCTTCACCGTGGATTACAAAAAGTAAGTCTCGCAACATGTCACGAGAACGCGGCTGCTTCCTCTTTATGAAGAAGCAGCCTATTTTATGTCCCGGTCATGACGTACACTTGAAACCTTGATTGGTCAGGAGCGAAATTGAAGATTGAAGAACTTGGTTATCAGCAGACGCCGCTTGGCGATCTTACACTTCGGCGTCGGCCTGAGCCGCTTGCGGATAACCGCGAGGTCTTTGAGGTCAAACTGGGTAACGAATATCTGATGTCGAGCCTCTTTACCGAAGCCGAACAGCAGCTCGCCACCCTCGGCCTCGCTCCTCTTGCGGGAGAACTCGATGTGGTGATCGGCGGCCTAGGCCTCGGCTACACCGCAGCCGAAGCACTGAAAAATAAGAATCTCGCGAGCCTGCTCGTCATCGACCTTTTCCAAGCCGTGATCGATTGGCATCGCGAAGGCTTAGTTCCGCTAGGTGCAGATCTCCGCGATGACCCGCGATGTGAGCTCCGCCAAGGCGATTTCTTCGCTCTCGCCCACACCGGCTTCGATACCGCTAACCCCGGCCGCAAGTTCGACGCCGTGCTCCTTGACATCGATCATTCACCAAACCGCTTCCTCGACGCCACCAACGAAACCTTCTACACAACCAAAGGCCTGACCGCCGTCCGCGACCAGCTAAAGCCCAAGGGCACCTTCGCCCTCTGGTCTGACGACCCGGCAAACCCTGACTTCACCGCCCATCTGAAAGCAATCTTCGGCGAGGCCTCCGCCCAAAACATCGAGTTCCCAAATCCATACTCGGGTTCGATATCGGTCAATTCCGTATATGTCGCACAAAGCAGGTAGAAATGAACTCACAATTGACCGCCGGCTTCCAGCCGACTGACAACGCCTAGAAACCAAAAAAAGGGCTGCTGCTGCCGACAACCCTTGTGATCCTAGAGATTATGGTGGCTGGAGAGTGACTTGAACACTCGACCTCGGGGTTATGAATCCGTTGAAATCAAGTTTGGAAATCAGTTGGATAGTTGAAATTTCCTAATCAAATCAACCATTTACGCCGTGTGTAAGAGCTTTCAACTATTCAACTTTATCTTCTTCCTATCGACTTTTGGTAACGTATTGGCGACGGCTTTATTATTCTGACGAATCACGTCAAGAGTGGAAGTCGATTACCATCTTCAAAATCAGAACGGACACTGCTGTATCCCGATGCCTTGGCAAAGTCTTCGGTATCTCGCCGTCGTCGCACCAACCCTTTTACCCTCTGCCGTCGTCGTCCGAATAACTGTACCAATACGACACTTTGCCTGACTTCGCATTCGTCAGCGGGATCGAACACCCGAATACACCGTCATACATTCTTCCACCTGCTGGCCACATCTCACGCCCCCACGCTCCGCATGCCCGGCGTCCATCAACCGTTTCCGTTCCTTGAACCGCTCGTCCAAAACGCCTCGACAAAGGCGCCGCCGCCTCATCCGAATACGCATCCACATCCGACAGCCACGACGCCCGCCTAAGTTCGGGAACGTTCTTTTCCCCAAAAAACTCCGCTAGCTACTCGTAGGTTATTTGGTTGTTGAAGCGGATTAAGAAGATACTCTTTTCATTTGACATACTATTTGCACTTGTAATTGGTGTTTGCGCTAATAGCAAAGCAACCTAGCTATGCAACGCCGATAGCCCACGAAAGCTCTAAAAATGCTACCTACTGATCTACGATACTGGATCTGACTGGTAACCTAATCCGAATCGAAGAAAGTCGGTGACTTCAATGAGGTTGTTGGTCTAGCAACCAAGCGCGGTTCTTGTTTGTACAGGTCGGTGTGCCGACTCCATCTTAGTGCACTAAATCCGTGGATCAAGGAGTGTCCAACCCAGCGAGAATCAACAACCTCCCTCTCGTACATTGTCGGTAAATTACAAAGTAATATTTTACCTAGGAACTTATACCAATTGTGCTCCGGTATTAACTGATAATAGTATCCGTGAAACGAGTTCCCACTTCGATAGAGCGAGACGGATTCCGAAAACTCATTATCGACAGTAGAAAGTCGGTCTATGATTCTTGCAGCTGACTTCGTGTTAATGAAGTCGATCATTGGGATATGATAGACGGATTTCTCTCCTTTCAGTCGAACCCTGGAGTGCAGGGCCAATTCTTGATCATCCAATAGCAAGTCTTTTTGGTAGTCTAACCATGCGGGCGATAGCTCATGAGATGGGACCTGAAAGACCTCTCTCGAAAGTGTCTCTCCGTAAGCTTTGTAAACGTATCGACTAAATTCGAGCGTCATACCGGGTCGACGAGAGAGCAGGTGTGACTTCAATCTAATAATTGGATGACTCGGCTTCATTTGTTTTGAACCAGACGAATTCCACTCAAAAGCTGGAACTGTTCCAAAGCATATCGATCAGTCATACCCGAAATGTAATCAACAACTAGATGGGTCCGAAAATACCATTCGGGCCATTCGGAACGATTGGAAAATTCTTCCAATTGATCCAGATAAACAAGAACATGCTTGTCGGGTAATCGATTAAACAGCCGCCATTCAACGTCCAAATTCATCCCATTAAGAATTTTGGGGTCGTCTTCACTTTTGACTATCCTTTCAAAATTCTCCGTTGAGCAGTTCAGCAAAGGACGAAACCTTTCCAGCAATCCCCGCACAATCTGGTTCCCAGCCAACTCCATATTCTCGGATTCGGGGGACCGAAACAATTTCTTTCTGGCGACAGTCTTTAGAGAATCAAACGCTTTTGATTCGAGGCTATCCTTCTTAAAAAGTGATGCTTTCTCTCCCTTCAATAGGTCGTCTAGGTTCTCAACAGCCAGTTTGGCCGCCGATTTTATCGCCTCTTGAGTGTATTTGATCTTAAAAAAGAAAAAATCGCTTTCGTTACAGAAATCGCCCACAGGAATTCTACCAAATGGGAAGTCAACTCCCGAGCCCGCTTCTTTCTCCCATTCGATTCTCAAATCTCTGAAAAATTCATCCTCACGGATGACTCCCTTCTCGATACCATCCTCAATATCGCTGATGCAATAAGCAATATCGTCAGCCGCTTCCATAATGTATGCGAGGATGTAGCGAGACCGAACGGGTATACCAATGGAGCCCTTGATCTGGTCAATAATATGCCGTTCACACTCGAAATAGCCCGCCTTCTTCGTCAGACCCGACCCCTTCAATTCACTTGGGGATCTGACATATTTAATAAATGAGAGAATAGTTGTGTAGGTGAGATTGCACCCATATTCATCACGATCACGTTTAAGTCGCAACAATATTCGAAGACCTTGTGGATTCCCATCAAATTCAAGAAAGTCCTGAGCCAGGGACCGCATTCTGCTCGAAGGAGTCGTAGTCTGGGATGCCCTAAATACGGTCTCCCAGTTTTCATTGAACCAGTTCTTAATTGCGCTTTCACCAAAGTGTCCGAAAGGCGGATTACCGATGTCATGAGCGAGGCAGGCGCATTCAACAGCATAAATAATTGGCAGTTGAAGTGTGTGTTCGATCACTTCAGAATCAATTAATTCCTGCGTCATTTCATAGGCGATGAGCCTGCCAACGTTCGACACTTCAATGGAGTGGCTTATTCGGTTGCGCACCGCTGCGTTACTCTCAAGTGAAAATACTTGAGCTTTCTGGGCAAGCCTTCGAAATGCGGGCGAATATACGATCCTCGAACGATCGCTCGCTAGTTCCCTTGCTAGATTCCGCCCGCTTTCCGTAGTTGCTTTTCGGCGAGTTGAAACAACTATCTCCTCAAGATTCATATCCTAACTCCATAATTCTCGTTTACCCAGTCGCAGAATCGCACTCCTGATCCAGTTTCGCTACTTTAAGAACGCTACAAGGCAGAAGGATGTGAAAGATCGTAATGGGCGAGTTTAAGTTCCTAGTGTGTTGACTCGTCCATTCGTGAGGCAGTTCTTCCAAAACGGAAATCTCGGACAATCCTACCGTAATGTTTAGTTCCGCATCCTCGGCAAACCTTGTTTCAATTTGTTTCTGCCAATATGGTATGTCGTTAGTCTGCACATATCCCAACATTCCAGCTTCGGTGCAATCACGGGCGTATTTCCCCCCGTCGTCAATGAAACAACGGAGCCCGCCCTTTCCGCAATAGACACTTGCCGGATGTGAAGTACTGTTTAGTCGTTTCGCCTCACATGCAAAAAGTGACGATTTAGGACGCTCTCTCCTCTGGAAGACTAAATCGATATACAAAAACCCATTCTCTACTGTGTAAGGGTCATCTTCATGAACAGCGTAAATGTCAAAACGAGATGGAGTTGCGATATCCTCTAGCCTGTTTTGGATGGCTACGCGAATTTCGTGGGTTATTTCACGTTCAAGCGCTGGGCTGCCAGAACACACGCTAGAATCATGGTATCCCCATGCGATGAGTCGGTGAACATCGGTCAGGAAATCATACTGTTCAAACGTGTGGGACATTTCTAGCTCCGATGGGAATCTTGACTATTAAGATACGGCTTCTCCATTACTACCTCCGAGAAAATCTCCCCCGCGTCGATAACAGCCTGCCGAGGTGTCCAGTCTACTAGCCTGGGTCCTTTACAAACATGAACTCGAGACATCTCGTAGATTCGTAGTCCTTTTTGTACGTAAATCCACTGATTCCATTCGCTCCTGAGCCTATCGCGTAATCTCATAAACGGCTGGTCGAACTCACGTTGCGAAATCACCTCGACACCCTGCGTTTCATCAGATCCTACAAGACTTACAGTGCATATAGCGAGATCATCGCTATGACGCAACTTCACGGTATGACGCACCGTGCTATCGTGATTAAACTGATCCAACTCAAATTTCAAACAGAGACCGTATTGACGATACTCTTCGTGTGTCGGTTTTCGTAAAGCTTTCCGCGCAACTTTGCCTTTTGCAAGTTCGAGCTTAATTTTTACGAAGTCCTCAACGAGCTCTTTCAGATAATGAGGAAGTTGGAACACATGGCCGATCTTCTTATCAATATACTCCCTTATCACGTCCAAAGAATGAACACGATCACGTTCCCAAGCGGCTACGGTCTTGTGAACTTGTGCCAATGCCTTAATCTGCCTTGTCGTAAATTTCGGCACAGGGACGTCAAGTAAATCGCTTAGGGTTAGAGTATTTCTGTCGATGCCCCATGATGCACTAAGAAAAAAGAGCGAATAGCGACATACACTGCTGTTGAGATAAACCGATAAGGCACGAAGATGGTCGGAATCGCGCTCCGGAGCAGCCAACCCAACCGGTTTGTTCGTAACTACGAAGTCCAAGTCGCTGAAGGCTGCATATGATATCCCAAGCACAAGATGAGGCGCATGAATGAGCGCAAGCCCTTTCTTTCCGCCTCGCCTTCTTAGATTAAGCAACTCATCCGGGATAGGTTCTAAATCATCAACTGAAACCTGGAAACGAGCGTCTTGGTCAATAAGGTGTTGAGGGTTGAATCTCGGAAGCCCTCGCAAGTACGGAGCTTCCTCTGTCTTCTTCTTCAACTGATCTGGCTCATTATCCGCAAGCTTTAATTCGACGCCCCGACTTAAACTCCAACCCATATCCTCGGACAATTTACTTAAGCTAATAGGAAAAACTCTCTTAAGTCGTGCCAACGTTCTTTTGTCTCGCTGGTTGCCCCACATCGCAAGTTTCCAAGTCAAGGTGTTTGACAGCGAAGATGCCTCACTTTCAATACGGCTTATTTCGTCTTCGTTTATCGTAATCATCCATGCCTTCTTTTTTTCAGGATATTGGCCAAAGGATGAACGAATAAAGGCTTGATTTGCCACTAAAGGGGCATAGTGAACAATCGTTTGGTTTGAATCTCGTTGTTCAGACAATGTGTAGATGATTGAATAGGCAGGTGCCTCTGCTCTTCGTTCGAACAAGATATACGCAAGATTACAGAAATTAGTAATTCGAAAAACCTCGTTGCTTTCAAAAAAGGCTTTGCGATACTTTTCAGAATCGTGATTCGTCAGACTAGTAGCATGCAAAATCAAACCTATAACACCGTCAGGTTTGCAGAAATCCCTGACTTTCCAACTAAACGCTTCTCCGGCTCGAAAATGAGCCACGGGTTTATCGCTGTTTTCTCTTATCCATTCGAGGATATGGGGTTGATCAGGCGAATCTCTTTCGATCTTCGTCCAAGGTGGATTACCAATAATCCAGTCAAAATCTAGATTCCTTTGAGCAAACAGTGATTCTTTATCGAAAAAATCGCAGTGAAAGATTTGCTGGTTATGCAGGGTTGGAAACTCGAAGTCCTTGTGTTGGTTAAGTTCCTTTGGTTCAATATAATCCAGCATCGTCAGAACCAGACTTAACTCGGCAACGTAACAAGCATCAAGATCTTTCTCGACCCCGAAAACACTCTCTCTTAATATATTCCGAAGTCGTGTGCGAGAAATCTTGCCTCCGGCCGCTAATAACTCCTTTTCGATCAAGAAGCGATACGCCTGGACCAGAAAAATTCCCGAACCACAGCTGGAATCTAGCACTCTCATGCCTTTTTCCAAGGGCTTAACAAACTCAACTTCTCGTAAAAGGTAGTCCGCCAAAGGCTCGGGTGTATATACAGCCCCCGTCGCCTCTCCAGTTCCCTTGGCCTTCAAAAACTGCTCGTAAATTGCAGATAGCGTCTCTACCGGAATGAACGAGAAATCATAGGCCTTAAAATCGAGGTGTAGCTGATCCGTTTCAATATCGTCGCCGCCAAAAACAGAGGCTACCGTGCTAACGATTTCATCTGAAATAAGACTTATTGAGTTGGCTGGAAGTGGGAATATATCCCCTTTAAAGTAGTCCTCGATGGCGCGGCTTAAGAGAAGGAGGCCCTCCTTTGTTGCCTCACGCCCAAGGACCTGGGAAATACTAAGGTTCTGTCCTTTGAGCCAACGATCATCAAGAATATTTCGATCCCGAAGATATCGTATATAAATATACTTTCCAATCAGAGAATGAACCAGCGGTAACGAAACCTCATCTGAAAGGTTCAGACGATGAATAAGACCCTTCTCTAAGGCCGATAAGTTCTTGAGCAAACGCCGGTCAACACGTCGGCTCGAATCAATCGCACCAGAACGTTCGCGCCAAATTCGCCCGCTATCAATTGATTCAGCATTGAATGGAGTCAGTCGGGTCGCTGAGCTTGGATCAAGATCCTCAAAAAGATTCGATATTAGGTCAATTGTATCAAGCAAACCAACAGATTTGTCGTCATCGTCGAAATCAAATCCCGTATAAACATGGACCCTGCTTTGTAACAGAACCATCAAGAACGGAGCATTGCCTAAATTCCATATCTTTTTGTGAATCGCATGTGCTTCGTCGCTATTATTTGCGTCCGCTACGTACACAACTACGTCGGGAGGTAGAACGTTCTGAGTTTCGGGACTGCGACGAAAGGTATATAAACCTTTTATTTGAGCTTGCGATGCCGATCGAAGCAGATGCGATTCGATATGTTGAGGGTGAACGTGTTGCGTAGCATCTTGACTGATCGCAAAATAATTTTCACTTTCAGTATAGCTTAGCGTCGTTAGTAGGTTCTCTAAATCTATTATTTACGACTAGATAAGATGCAAAATAGTATTTTTTTCTGTACCTTTCTGACGTGACAAGATTGACTTCAAATCCGTCGTGCAACTCTGCGAAGGCAGGATAAAAACGTGAACTAAAAAGAGAGTTTAAAACAAGCTTTCGGCGGCACCTAATGGTGGAAATCGGATTGTTAGTCAAGGTATAGTTTGCTAAAAACGCCAAGACTATATTCTCCTTCATCCCGATCATCTGGACGGCCAGGCTGAAAGCGTCGACCGGGTCGTCGTGTGGGGCGTTTGGGAAGTGGCAGACTTCGTCGACGAAATCGTTTATCCACGCTCCCGCAACCAGGACGCCCTTTCCAGCCTCACCACGGTTGGCCCAGGCGAGGAAATCTCTCGACACTTCGTCATCCCCCGGGCGGCTACCACTGGACCTCAAGCAGGAGAAAGTTAGACGAACGTCCTCAGTCTGAGGTGGTTTGGTTCCAAGTCACAAACTTGAAAACGGTTCTTTTTTGACGGTCACGCTCGAATACCGCCCTTGCCTAAGCCAGTGGTAAACGATAGCGCAGGCTACCCTTGTCGCAGGTTGAGGAAGCGTTTAGCAACCGAAACCCGAAGCGGCCGGAAAAGCTGGTTTAGCTTTTCCGGGTTGCCCAAAGGCGGCTGCCTGGGCAAAAGCAGAGTCGCCTCGTCTCGCCCTCATCAAATTACTTTGATGAGGTATCGGTAAGGTGAGAATTAGTGGCTACTAATTCTTGGCGAGACGGCGAGGCGACAAGGGTAGCCTGCGGTAAGCTGGCAAGGGCGGTGCCGGTAAATAAAGGGTAATGTGAGTTCTAGTTACACATACTATAAGGTCGTATCGTATGTGCGAGTTCGGGTTAGTAACTGGTTTTCTGGTAACAAAAAAGAGCGGGGTTTCCTGCTCTTTTTTCGGTTGGGTTCAGATGGTTTTTATGAAATCAAGTTCGGTTCCTGCCAATCCTCAAGCTTAGCTTCGATCTCTGGGTCATGGCTACATGGGTGGACCACTCTATAATTCCCGTCTTCGGGATGTTTGATGTTCCGTCTGCCGTTCTCATTGCAGAGCTGACAGCTAGCTATTCGTATTTCGTCTTTCCGACGACGGTCGTCGTCCTCGGCCTTCTTTCTAGCTCGTCGGTTTTCGAGGTCGAGGTCTCTGAGGTGGTTCTGGAAGCTGTCGGGTAACCCGTAATTCTGTTCGATCGCATTTATTAAAAAGCCTGCCTTGTTTTTTATGTCGTCTCCTCGCCACTCGAAGGCTTGAATCTGGAGATCCACGTGGTTGGTTGGGAACTTTTTCAGGAGCGAGTACGCTTTCGATTCTGTGATCGTGAAATCGCTGGTCATTTGGTTTAGCAGTACTCTCTGTTCCCCTACCAAATGAGTGACTAGCGTTGTCAGGGCTGTTTCAGTCCTTGCACTGCTTTCCAGATTCGCTCTAGCATCAAAATTCGGGGTCTCTTTAACGACTTTTACCTCTAAGTGGGGGTTGGTAGCGGTCGGGGTTGAAACGTCGCTTGTAGGGGCAAATTTCGCGAATTCGGATTCCTTCACAGAAACGTAGTCGTTGCTTTTCAACTTCTTGCGGTTCGCGATGTGACTTTGTACCCGGTCGATCGATGCTTTGGCAGAGACGCCAACGAAATATCGAATCGAAAAATCTAGTTCCTGATCAGGCTCCTTCACTTTTCGATATTCAACCTTTTTGAGAAAACCGGATTGAAGATGATCGTGGACAACTCGGTTCATCTGAGCGGTCACACGCTTCAAGTTGTTGAATCGTTTGAGGGTGTGATGGTGTTTTACGTACCACGAATATCTGATCTCAAAAAACGGTGCTTTGTATTTTAGAGTTCCGTAGATCTTTCCGGCGAGCAATTCGTACCAACGCCGTGCAATCGGTTTAACGGAAAACATATATTCGTTGTCAATCAATCGGTGTTGCTGTGCTTGAAGTTGTTGCATCTGAACTTCGATCGGATCGAGACGAATATAAACTTGATCTTCAAGATCGAATTCAAACTTTTGATTTTTAAGTTCGTCTTCGGTTAGGTGCTGCTCCCCTATTGCGTAAACTGACATGCGAGAAAACCGAGCTTTGATCTGTAAGAATTTTTCTTTGCCTTCATCATCGATCTCGCCGGTTGGAAACCAAAGATCGGCAACGCATCCGGCGAATGCGATTTGTGTTAGACACTTGATCAGCTCTCTTGCTTGATGACCGCCGACACTCCAACCAACCATTCTCAAACAGTGACGCATACCACCGAGCGGAATGATCTGCGGTATCGATCCGTTTTCTTTTCGGCTTGCATCGATCGCGGGTTTGATAAGCATATACCAGACTTCGTGCGCTTCTACTCCGGCGTGACCGACTTCATCGTTCGTGTTGTGATAAACTTGCCAGCTTATTGGATGACCCGCCTGATCGACGCCTTCAAACTTTACTGACTTGGGAATATCTTTTCGTCGATATGTCAGATTGAAAAACGGCAAGTCGGTTGTCGTCTTGGGTACGAAAGTTACCTTGTGCTGTTCTGGTTTTAGTGGGATTAATTCGACGGACATTTTTATCTTCTTTGTCTTAAATTTGTTTCAAAAAAATCTTAAAGAAATTTTCGCAACAACATTTTTTTGGTTTCGGCTTCTCGCTCGGTCCGACGCCAGTCGATTCGAAGGCCGCCGCATTGCTCACCCTTACTTGTTGTTGTTCTCATTTTTATTCTTCTTAGTTCTGTACTCGCGTTTTGCCTTTGTTTACGGTGTCGATAGTAGCTTTTGGACACAACTGACTACACAGCCGGGCACTACTCACTACACGCTCAGGACACGGCTCGCTACACAGCAAGGACACTACTCACTACACAGCAAGAACCCGACTGGCTACACGGTTCAAAAGGGGATTTCTAGATCGATTTCTTGTCTTTATTTCGGAGTGTGGAAAACCTGATTGGTAAATTTATTATAACACGCCGCGAGCAAATTTCTTTTTCGTGTCGGAGCACGGGGGAGACGAAGCGATGTTACGAAGCAAGAAATTGTTTCAAGAAAACTTCGTGAGCGGAACGGACTTTGTCGATTTATTTTTTTCATTTCTTGTCGGCTCGATCCGAGTTCTGTTTCGATTTTTTATTCTTCAAACTTCCATTTTTTGAAATAGGGGAGTCCAAAAAAAGTTTTGCCCAACGGCACAGCCTAAAAACTTTTTCGGCCACCCTCAGACAATCAAAAAATTATCCTAAACGCATCGCCAGCGAGTAGGGCGAAGACCGCTGATCGCGTCCGGTTCAATAGCGTGTTGGGCGAACGCTTTACCCAGAGGTTGTAGCCCTACCGTGAGCCTTTGGTTAGAACCGGGGAAGGTTGTCGTCCGAGAGTGGTTACTTCAATTTTAGCATTCGGCCAAAACCAACCCGGCAAAACTCTTCACACGATCTCGCATTCTTGCTACGCTGAACTCACTCACAAAAACAGATAGGAGGAATTTGATCTATGAAAAAACTAGACGTCGCGGAGCTGCGCTCAAAAATCGATTTGGATAATTTGTACGTCGACTTTAGCATTCTTCGATCCGCGATCAGCGTGTCGACGGTTGCAAAAGATTCGGGTGTTGAACTGTCAGTGCCGACGTTCGAAGGCGACTGTCGAGGAACGTGTCCGAAATGCAAAAAAGAAAAAAGCTTTACGCTCAACCTCAACACGAATCGTTTCAATTGTTTTGGTAAGGGCTGCAAACTTCGCGGCGGGGGAGCGATCGATTTCTTTGCGAAACTTCATGAAGTCTCGGCAAAAGAGACGTCGCATCTGCTCGCATGCGCGTATGGCATTCAGCCATACAGTTCGGAGCAAGTAGCTAAACAAGATAAACCTTCAACCTTAGCCGCAACCCCAAACTCGACGGCAAATGGCGCTGAGGCTAATCAGAAATCGGCTAACCCAAGAACAACGAGTAGGGGAGTCGTCACACGCGGAGAGTTCGAAGATCTGAAAGCAAGATTCGAACGCCTTAGCGATTACGTCTGGGATCAAATGGCTCAAAGCGATCCGCGTGAAAGCGTGGATGGGAGCATCTGCCCGGACATTGCCGACGAGTACGACCCGCCTTTGACCAATCAACACATCACACAGTAGAGGAGGAAAACGAGATGCATATGGACGAGGCTGTCGAAGCTTCACAAGTCGACGAGCAAGTTGTTCGAGATGAAGACGAGACCGAATACACTAACTACTACCGTCATGCCGAGTGCCCGGTACATCCGGCGATCGAGTGGGAAGACATCTGGACGGCCACTTGCGATGATGAATGCCCAGCTTGCGGGGGAGCCATCAGTCCGTACAGATCGGAAGTCGTTCACCGGTTTGAAATCAATAATCACAAAGAACCCGAATGTGGCTGGCACGACAAGGACATTTTTAGCGTGAGCTACGAAGACATTGAAGTTCTGATCGATCGCCAGATCGGGGGAGAAGTTGAAATTCGGGTTTGGCGTAACGGAATACCAGAAACCGTTCCGTACGCGAAAGTGGTTTTTCATCTCGACACGTTTGTTTCTAGCCATTGTGCTCGCGACGACGTTGCGAGCGCCGAATGCGACAAATGTGAGTTCTGCACTATTTGTTGTTCCCACTAGGAATGGCAGCGAGTGAAAGATCACTTCGATGTCGATTATTGCGACAAACAAAAAGAGGCCGCCCTTTCGGGGACTGCCTCTTCTTTTATTCTTACCTCTTTACTCTATCTACTTTTCCTCTCTATATAGTGAGTTACTGGTCCTGGATTTGAATCACTCGTTCCGGCTCGGCGGATTCTTCCCGCTCAAAGATCGGTCGTAACCTCAGATAGACCTTTCGAAGATCTTCGACGGTGTAAGCGAAAGGGAATGAATCGATAATTGGTTCGTAGGTTATTTTGTTCATTGATCGGGAGTTTAATTATCTTGCAGCTTAGCAGGGTATAGAAACGCGTCAATGCGCCATGGCCTGCGGCTCCGCATCTGGATTCACCAACCCTGCGGTTTGTGAAACGTGCCATTGGCGTCGGTTAGCGGAGTTGAAAACTGGCTCGCCGCGAGTACGCCGGGCCTGATCTTCTTGATTGGAACGCCGGCCCTCTGGAGATGAAAACTCGGATTCTTCTGGGGATTGGCTAGAGCGATGGGGAAACCTAGTTCGTCGCGAACGATTAAGATCGCTTCGAGTAGATCGGAATCGTTAGATATTACGACGGCTCCTTCGTAGGCTTTCTTGTAAGCGTCGTGCAGTAAATGCACGGCCAGGTTCACGTCAGAGCCTTTTTCTTCGGTTTTTATGACGTTAGCGTATTGTTGGGGAACAGTGCCCGCGACTAGCATCCGAACAGGTTTTGTCAGGAAGCGGCCTTCAATAATTTCAGCCTCCGGTCTTGTACCTAAGGCACGGAAGTAAGTTTGCTGGCGGATTGGTTGATCGGGGTCGCTCGGTCTTGCGGATACCCTGGCTGTAAAATATTTGACCTTCTCAACCTGATACTGGGGATAAAGTAGCTGGCACATCTTTACGATATCGAGCCACTTGTACTGCGTGTTCTTCAGTGCCCCGTAGTAGAGATTAAAGCCGTCGATATAGCAGAATATTTTCATGGGATTGAGAAAAGCTAAAAAGCAGAGGGCGAAGCAATTTCTCACTTCGCCCTCGCACCCACCCATCGAAACGAGTGGGGGAATATGCCCTAATACTAACGTACATCTAATTTTTGGTCAATACCTGGGCAATCGTACCGCAAAGCAACAAGGATAGCCCAGCAAATAAAACAAGGCTGCCTGAGACGTAACTCAGAGAGCCTTTTGATAGAATTCGAACCTGATCGGATAAGATAATTATGCCCCGTGCTCCTTTCGGAACCGGGCCAAGACCTCTTCAAATGAACCGGCCTCGAAGTAAATATCTCGTTCGATCCTAAAACCATTGACACAGATGTCTTGAAGTTCGTTGAGCGAGAAGTAGCCCCACTCTTCTTCAAAGCCGATCACATATCCGAACATTCGAAAGTCTCCTTCACCGTCTTCACCTTCGGTTACAAACCAAGTCCAGTTGCCCGCCGGAAAGAAAAACTTTGCGTGGACAACTCGATCTCGTAACGGCACATTTTCCTGAGAATAGAGAGGCGGTATCGAAGCGCGCAGCTCCGCCGGAAGCAATTGCATCGTATTATTTCTCCTTTGTTTTTTGTTTTGGGAAGCTCAGGAATCGTAGCAGACCGGGCGACTTTGTCAACGACCGGACGATCAGCCATTTGGTCATCGCCACGCGATCTAAATGGCGAACCAAATATATGTAAGATTTGTCGCCGTTTCGTCAACTACAGATACGAAGCCGAGCTAGTTCTTGAAGAGAGTCAAAATAAATGCATATCCGCGAAGAAAGTGCTTGATTTTTTAGAAAACTAATGTATCATCGTGGCACGATCAAGCAGCAATTATTATTGGGCGGTTAAGGAGATCCCGGTTCCCAGCATTACCCTTGACCTTGGCACTTAAATATTTCGGCTTGAAACTGAGAAAATCCCAGGTTACCCTTCGATTCCCACAGTTTCTAGAGTCCAAATTTTCTGAACTGTAGTTCGGCTTTTTTGTTGTTTTTCGATTTGAAGATAACAAGGAGGATTTATGCAGGTTAAGCTGACACGAAATGAGGCACGGCTTCTAGGTGCCGTTGATCCCGAAGAAGGATCGATGCTATACGAACTCGCCTCCGCAGCAGGCCTTACTCCCGGCGAGGTGCGCGAGGCGGTTGTCCGGTTAATGGAGACGAACTACATGGCGCAACCACCCGGTCAAGATTATTTCATACTTACAAAGGCGGGTAGGGAAATTCTGAGTGATATATCTAAATCATCGCTGTCCGACCCTCGGCTAAAAGTTGCTTCCTCAACTTTTATCGTTCCCGAAGAATCCGACCTAATAGGCGAGTATGAAGATCTGCCGAGCGAAGAAGTATCGGCCGCTCTGGATGAGGAAATCGACAAGTATTTAGACGAGTAATTCGAGGAGGAACGTATGGAGTATTTGGTTACCGGAACAACAGCTGCTCTCTTGACCCTTTTCGATCTTGATCGAACCTTTTACGTACCTTCTCGCGTTCAAAGGAAGGTCGCACTTTATTCCTGGTGGGTGGGTTTCATCTTGATTAATGGGGCTTTGGCGGTTTTGCTTTATAGCATTCTTGGAAACATTGAAGCGCTGAATAGTCTTAACATCTATCTAAAGGCCGTGGTTTTCGGAATAGGATACCTAGCGTTAATCCGCCTTAAATTTGCAACTTTCAATTTTCAAGGTAATGCGGTTCCGTTTGGAATCGAAGCGTTCTATGAGGCAGGTAAGGGCTTCATATTCCGGCGTATTAATAGCATTGCTATTCAGGCGAGGCGGGAAGAGACTAACGAACTTGCTAAGAACTCAACGGTAAAGGAGTTGGCTAGCGAAGCAAAATTCTCGATCGAAGCAGATGCGCTTATTAGTACCGAAGATAAGCGGTCGCGACTTGTCTGGCTATTGAAAATCTTACAAGACGGAACGGTGTCAGAAGAGGACAAGAAAATTATCCTCGCGAATTACATAAAGTCGGGGCAAATGATGAGTGCCTGAGAACAGCTACTAAAAAATGGCGACCTTACTAAGATTGTCAGAAAACCGTTTGGGAGTTTGAATATGAGAATTTTGCGGAAACCACAATTAGCGATCGGCGTCAGTTCAATATTTGGGGCAATTCTCTTTACGACACTCTTTGTCGCTTCTTTGAAGGGGCAAGAAAGGGTTTTTTTTGGAAATCTTCATAGCCATACTTCGTACAGCGACGGATCGGAAAGACCAAGAGACGCGTATCGCTATGCGCGCGACATAGCGAGGCTTGATTTTTTGGCTCTCACGGAGCACAACCATTCTAGAGCGATGGGAAGCGATGGTGTCGGCATCGCCACGAACAATCGACTTTACAACGGCCTCGGCTTAAACTCTCTGATCCGTTCAGCAAGAGATTATACGGTGGATGGTCGATTCGTCGCGCTCTATGGCCAGGAATTCTCGGTGATCAGCCGTGGAAATCATATGGTACCCGGTTCAGATTTCAATATAGTCATAGGCGACCGCGAGTCGCAACAGGGAGCGCCTCGGTGCGAGTGCGCCAGAAGGTGGCGGATGAAATTCGTCTGGCAGACATCATCGCGGCTTCATCTTGTTTTCCTGGAGGGTTTGAGCCGATCTTTTTTCCGGCTGATTTCACTTGGTCAAGACCGATAAGGGAGATTGAAACACAGTTGGGGGCCAGGTACGTTCGGGATGTTCCACTCATGGATGGCGGAGTGATCGATAATCAAGGAATCGATAACATCAAAGATTTTCTGGAACGCAGCGACGGGAAGACCAATTTCTGCATTGTTTCCGATTCCTCGCCGAGGAATTCCACACTATATGATGCAGAGTCTAAGCCAGAGAGTTTTTTGAAAATCCCGATCTGGTTGATCGTCTTGCTTTGCATGTTCACTTTCGCTGCCGCGCTTGTGACGATATACGTGCTTGGAGGAGAGGGGATCGCCCTGTGGAAGCACGGACAAATTGGAACGAGCAGTGCGATTTTGAACTACCTTTTTCCTATCGTGCCCTCAATTGTTGTTGCAACAGTAACAGTTGGGGCGGCGGGACTCTTTTTGTACTACCGTAAGAAGGCCGAAAAACAAATTCGTGGTTTAGGCGGATGGGTCTGTTTTCTGAGATTATCACTACCAAGCGCGTTTCAGTTCATTAAGTCGAGACTTTCGTCTGTAATGACGATGACCACAGACGTTTTTATGGGAAGGATTAGATCTTTAAGCTATACAAGTGTCTTCTCGAATAAAGAACTCGGACCGCTCTCGATGGCTAATTTGATTTATGACATTGATGACCGTTCGCTATGGAAAAATAAAATTCCCGAGGAATTTTTCCCGACGCCCGCGCTCCGGGAAAAAGTGAGATTAGCGGAGAACTACGACACCACGCTGAATTTTGATGGCTGTCCCGAAACACTAGACCTGATTGTAGAAACTGGAAAGGCCACTATGTGTTTCAATCTACTTCGTTATCTTTTATATACGCGAAAGGTTGACGGCCAAGATCCGAGACACCCGCTTACGCCCCTGTTTAAAACCGTCAAATCAACTTGGGTGGACATATTGAGTAAGCACTGAAAATTTGTTCTGTTATTTCAGTAATGAAATGACGCTGCCACGACTAATTTTTAGTTTCCTTGCAATTTCCGAATTGTTCATCCCCGAAGCCTTCAATTCCTTAATCTTTTCTTTTTTGAGAGCCGCCGATTTGGGTCGACCGTGAGATTTTCCTCGTTCTCTCGCGTTGGCAATACCTGCCTTAACACGCTCTCGAATAATGTCCCGCTCAAACTCGGCAAAGGTGGATAGCATTCCAGCCATAGCCCGACCGGATGGGGTAGAGAAGTCCAGGGATTCGGTTAGCGAGACAAAAACAACATCTAAGGTTCGAAGCTCATTTAGCGACGTAACCAAATCAACCAAGCTGCGTCCGAAACGGTCAAGCTTCCAAACCAAAATCGCGTCGATCTCACAACGCCTAGCCATCTTTAATAGCTCTTCCCGCTTGGGCCTAGTTTTGGCTCCTGACCCGATCTCCTGAAATTCGACGGCCAATTTCCACTTCCGATTTTTTATGTATTCCTTCATCTGCTTCAATTGCATCGGAAGGGTTTGTTGATCGTGGGTAGAAACCCGCGCATATAGCCCAACTCTCATGTTTGCATAATATACAGACGACAGGGGACGGTCAATAAATCCTCGTTTTATAACGATCTGTGAACAATTGAACAGGCAATCGTAAGTCGAGTGAAGCGGCCGCCTTCGGAGTCGGAGAAGACGGCTAGCATTCCTAAGGTCTTCTCGTTTGGGGCGGTTTTGGCTCCTGCCAATCCTCTGGACTTCATCAGCGATTTTCCAACCTCGCTTCTTAGCGGACCCGCATCGCCTTCAACTGCATTGGAAGCGTTTGCGGATCGTGGGTCGAGACGCGTGCGTAGAGGGCTACTTGCAAGGGTGTCCAAAAAGGTGTGCTGGATCGGCGGCGAGAAATGCTGATTTTTCAGGCTCGGCCAGAGTATAGTCGAGCCTGTCCAAAAACAGTCTAGTTAAAGGCACTCAATTCGTCGGGACCGAAACCGTTAAACCAATCCAAGCTAGACAGCGATTCGAATACTCCCCTTCATTAGCTAACTCAAATGAGCTAAATCAAAAGTCGCTCGTCACGCGTCCAATGGATTACATCCGATCCAACATTCTCAAGGATAGTACTGCCAGCTTTTTTCGACCCTCCCACAACTGTCAATTGTTACACGGAAAAAGTGATACCCAGATTGATCCTTAACTTTGTCATGAAAGTCGATTGTCCAAGGTAACTCACTTTGGTTGACCATGGTAGGTTCATGAAATCTCTCAAGCTTGAGTCCCTTTTCCACAACAAATTGCCGCAGGCGGTCCCAGGCGATTCGCTTGGCTTCCGACTCTGATACTTCCATACCCGCACAAACTATTTTCGTGGCAGAAAGACTGCACGTAGTGAAGCAAAGAACCGTAAGCAGCAGCACTGCTGTTACCACAAACCTATTCGTCATTTTTTTTGCAACTATTTTTAGAAGTTCCATACTTGTTCCATTGCTGTAAAACATCGTAACGCCCGACTGTTATTATGTCATATGGTTTCCCAGGTATCAGGCTACCGGCTGCTGTCGATAGTTGGGCCAGAACACCTCGATCTCCAGCATCGAAATCATAAATGTCAGGAATTACTCCAATAGTTCCCACAAATTCTACCAACCCGAACTCGTACACTTTCAGCGTACCCGCTAGATCAAACGTAATTCGACCCAATACCGCTGCCTGCCAACCCTGAGTCTGCACGGCGGCAGAATGAATCCCTTGAACTCTATGCAATACACTCGATTTCCCTTTGGTTCCCGCTTTCACCAATTCTTTGATAGCGGCGAATGAGCTCGGAAGAGGAAACTCCGCCATAATCTCGTCGATAGAGATATACGCGGGATTGCCCCTTCCATCCGTGTAGAGTTCTAACGCCTTTTGAGCCGGCAGACTATGTACCTTGTCGCGTTCAGGACAATCCAAAAACTTGGGATCTTTTCGCAGATTTTCATTTTGAGAACCCAGCAAGATAGCGAGATCGAATTGACTGTACGAGGCTCCTCTAGGCCGTCCATCAACATAATAGAATGGGCCATTTGCAAGGCCGAATTCAAACTCTCTGCGAATCGAATTCGCAATCCCCATCGGGTTGTTCCTGCCTTGATGATATCTTGAACCTGCCTGAACTGGGAGGCCTGTTGCGAAGCTGTCGGCAAGGAACGAGTTGCCGCCCTCCATAAAATAAGCAAGTGAGCACGGCATAAACGTCCCATTAAATTGACAATCACCTACGTCTTGATTATCGAAGGTCGGCGTCTGACCTACCGTCAGGGCGTTCTCGCCGCGAGTGTTTCGGAAATTCGGAATGGTGCCGACGTTGTTACCCAATGCGTCGAGTTCTTTGGCGTTGAAGCCACGAGCACTGTAACCACTTGCGTCTTGAAACTGCCAAGTGACCGATTCGTTGTTTGCTGTGTCCACCGCCTGCTGTGCCAAGGTCGCTCCGTTGGCTATGACGTATGTGTATTTCTTTTTGCCTGTCTTGGTGGCCTCAGATACGACCTGACCAAGCACCGTCGAATTAATGAAATATACCCATTCCCACGGTTTCCAATTGCTCGCGTTAGTATCCCATGTCCGCTGTTCGCGCTTGGTTTCAACCCCGTCTCCATCCTGATGGAGCTTTGTTTCGTAGGCCTCCGTACGCCAGGTCATCCGCATTTTACCCGCAGCATCGTAAGAGAAGATTATTGGATCGGAACTCGAATCAGTTGTCTGCCGTCCATCGTTATCATAGTTCGCTCCTGTGTCGCGGTTGTTGACCATAGCGTAGTCGAAGTCCCAGCCTCCTCCCGTATAGTCCCATAGCGTCGAATCGCGGGAAGTCACCTGACCAAAAGCGTTGTGTGTATATGATTGTCGGTACGGCAAATTAATGAGATCTGTCTCAGTCTGACTAGTCGTCGCCTCTATGCCTGATTTAGCCTCGATAACGCGACCGGCAAAATCGTATTTGAATGATCGGTCAAACCGGTTAAGGGAAGAAATCGACTCATCATTGAGTTTTAAGAGGCCGTTATTGTCGTATTGGTAAGACTTGTCGAACGTTTTGTTATTCGGACTGCTAGCCTGATTGACAAGATGCGTCGCTGGCCGTAGCTGAGAGTCATATGTCAAACTCGTCTGCATATCGGCGTCACCATAGTTTAGGGACTTCAAAGCACCCCAAGCTCTGTAGACGGGATTCTTTGCATACTCGTCCACACCCCCAAACACTGTTCCGGTTACCTGCGATAGTTTTCCGGCTTTGTCGTCGGAGTAAGCAATCTGTTTGCCCCACGGATCGGTGTACGATTTAAGCTGACCGCCGAGTGCGTAGCTGTAAGAGATCGTGTAGAGCCCGGTCGAAGGTTCTTCCGCAAGCGAATCCGTAAAGTTTCTGGATTCACTGGTCAATTGCGAGATTGAATTGTACGAATAATCCACCACGCCCAAACCATCCGTCATTTGCGACCGCTGACCCATGTTGTTGTATGTGAACACCACATCCGTAGGATCTGTTATTCCTGAGTTCTGCGGAACGTTCCACTCGATCTTTGTTACAAGATTGCGCTTGAGTGAGCCGCTAACGTTTTCGTAAGTATATACCGTTTCGGCACCGCGTGCGTCAGTTATTTTTTCGATGCTGTCATCGGCAAAATAGATGTAGCTAGTTGATCCGTTCTGTTCTGGTCGGTGTGACGCCGAAAGTCGTCCATGCCCGTCGTATGACATTGTCGTTTCCTGACAAGTACCAGTTGGACAACTTGTCGGGGTTTCCGCACCGGCGTACTGCAGCACGTTAGTAACTTGATCACGGACGTTGTATTTAGTTCGCACGGTACTGTACGGAGCAGAACCTGCACCATCCAGATCCCATACTTCAGTCTTGACGACACGGCCAAGAATGTCTTCATAAGTCTTTTGGGTACGTCGCTTGTCTGTTTGGGACGTTCCTGAAACATTAACGGCGTCTACCATAGGCCCTTTGATAGTGGTCACTTGTCCACCCGCGCAACCGCAACCGGAATATGTATATAATGTTTCTTTGCCATCGCTTCCGTTCGATCCAGTCGGCCAGGTCTTCTCCGGACGATTTCTCCAATCGTATATTACGGAGTTGTACCGGAATGCCGTATCGTCACCGCCGCTAACAAAGCCCCAACTGCTGTCAACTTCGGTCGGCACAGATTGTTGGACTGCCCGCCCGACAATGTCATAAATCGTTTGCGTCGCGGACCATGTAACTGGATTTCCCGACGTATCAAACGTATGCGGAACACGCCTTTTTATGACGCGTCCTGCGCCATCAAAATGCGTTTCCGATTCAACTTCGTCTCCCGTACTGCCCCCGCTTGTCGTATCCGCGTCGATCAAGGTTGAAAAGCTCTTGAACACGTTTCCGGTATTCGGATAAACGTAACGAGTGTAGCTAGACAACACGCCGCTTCCAGACAGTGTTTCGCGCTCGAGGCGACCATCGCTGTAAAAGGCTCGCGTAGTAGTTTTTCCGTTAGGGCTAACGACCTCAACGTTTGCTCCCATGTCGTAGCGGTACTTTATCGTGGAAGAGTAACCCGCTGGATCTGTCAGCGTGGTCGGATAGGCAAATGTGGCCGTATGACCGGTAGTGGTAAAACTGTCAGAATAACCGAATGTTGTCACTCTGCCCCTCGGATCAGTTCTAGTGATCGGTGATCCTGTTATGTTGTATTTAGTTGCCGAAACAGAACTCGATGTTGATCCCGTTACATCTTGGCGAGTCGCGGACGTTTGATTTCCTCGATAAGTTAAGCCGGTTCCGTAGCTTGAATCATGTTGTGTCGCAGAAACCGACTGACCGGAGCCAGTGTAGCCGTTCTCATCGTACGCGAAACTCACCCGAGAAACGAGCGTCGAAACGCCCTGGTAGAGCGACACTTGCGACGGCAGTCCAATGATACGTCGCGAGACGTAATTCTCGCTGAGATTATAGGTTGTCTCTGTCGTCCGTAGAGCGGAACCTTGATCCCATTCGTAAACCGCTGAAACCAGTCCGTACCGCGAGATGGTGCTACTACCACTCTGCATCAAATACTCGACCGTAGTCTTTTTGGTATTCACGCCGTCGCCAATCTGAGTATGGTAGATTCTCGGATTCAGAATGTACGAAAGCGACGTATTATCCTGCGTGAATTCATTCCACGACCACCGCTTCCGGTCAGAACAGCTAGAGTCTGTGCCGATACAATCTTCGGTTGCGATAGTTAATCCCTCCAAATAACCGGAAGGCCCGAAGTGCTGGCGTGTATAAAGGTTATTATTCGGGTGATTCACAACCTCGATCTTTACTACGCTGGTTGCCTCGTTGCCATTCGGGCTACTGAACGTCGAACTCGCAGGGGCAGAGTTCGTCACGGTCACCGGCTGGGCTGTGCCACTAACCACATTGAAGCTCTCGGCCCAGATTTTCGTAGATGTAAATCGGGGACAATCTTGCTGAGTCCCTGAGACCGCGTCGAGATTGGTCGAAGTATAATTGAGGACGTGAGAGGGTGAATCAGCAGCGATTTTGCTGACTTTCGTCACCTGCAAGTAGCCATTGTAGTCGAACTTCGTCGCACTTCCGTCGGCGTACGTTATTTTATCGAGCACTTTGATCGACGAATTGTTTGTTGCTCCTTGAAGGGTCAAGCCGGTCGCGAAGCTGACGTTCAATGTCGTGTTTGTATAAGAGAGCGTAGCCCAGGTGTGGGGTGTACCCGAGCCATTGCCGTTTGGATACCATGTCTGCGTGATAGTGGTCGGGTAGACATTATTCTCATAGTTGATCGTAATGACCCTGCCAAGAGTATCGGTAACCGTCTCTAGGACGTGGTGGGTCGGATTGTACGCATTAGAGATGTAGTTTCCGTTGCGATCCATGATTTTCGTACATTTGAATAGGCCGCCTTTCAAGGCATAGCTCATTTGCGTTCCATCAGTGCTCGTAACTGTCAGGGAGGTCGGACTACTGCTTGAGGCCGTTACCAACTTGGCATATGTCGAGTTGACCGTTTCGTAATCGTAATCAACACCTGTTGACCGAAACTCCACGCGTTCGCCCGAAGGCGTAACCATAAGGTAAATCCATTTACTCTTTACCGAGTCGTAGTAAGCCGGTTCGACGATCGGGAAAGCGAACTGAAAACCGGGCGAAACGTTGTTGGAATCGGGATTGAAGTAAATGGATGAACCATCTTTGATCCATACGAGCGAGTTATAGCTTAAACCTAAATTAAGATCCAAGCCTGATCGACCGGGTAAGCTCACGAGAGACGTTCCCCAGCCAAAATTTTGTGAGTATACATTTGTTCCGCCGGTTGCGTTTTTCGGATGTAATCGGGCCGCAACGAGGTTAGGAGCGGGGGTTGGAGTTGGAGTGGGCGTCGGAGTCGCAGTCGGAGTTGGTGTGGGTGTGGGTGTTGCTCCACCTCCGCCAAAACTTACGGTCGTATTGTATATGTTGGCCCCCGATGGCATCAGACTTGTATCGACGACAAGCGGGTAGCTCGGGGATGTGGCGCTAGTGTAGATTAGGGTTCCGTTCTTTCTATACTTGACTTGTCCGCCCTCAACACCGATACGAAATACGTCGTTGTTCGAGTAAGAGCCTTCGTCCTTGTACGACCAGCCGATTTCGCGGATGGTCCAATTCCCGCCGCTGAATGTGATGCCAAAGTTTATTTCGGTATGGGTGCTCGTGCTTCCGGTTGATGTGCCGAGGCCGATGTATCCGTAGGTGCCAGAACTCGCTGTGAACTCCATGTACCCCTCGCCGCTTGAGAGTTGTTGTTGGCTGATCGCTCCAGCATCGGTACAGCCGTCACAGCCACCGGTCTTTGTAAGGGTCGTCGAAGTATCCGTGACGTTAACTTTTTCGATCCAAATTACCGCTCCCGAGGGCGGGGGAGTTGGAGTTGGTGTGGGTGTTGAAGTAGGTGTTGGTGTTGCTCCACCTCCGCCAAAACTTACGGTCGTATTGTATATGTTGGCCCCCGATGGCATCAGACTTGTATCGACGACGAGCGGGTAACTTGGCGATGTTGCGCTGGTGTAGATGACAGAGCCATTCTTGCGATAGACAACCTCACCGCTCTCAACTCCGATCCTGAACACGTCGTTTGCGGAGTAAGAGCCTTCATCTTTATACGACCAGCCGATCTCGCGGATGGTCCAAGTCGTCCCATCGAAATTTATCCCGAAATTAACCTCCGTGTGAGTCGTCGTGCTTCCGGTTGATGTGCCGAGGCCGATGTAGCCGTAGCTGCCAGAACTCGCTGTGAACTCCATGTAGCCGTCGCCACTTGAGAGCTGCTCCTGACTGGTCGCGCCTGAGTCCGTGCAGCCGTTACAGCCACCGCTTTTAGACAAGGTGGTCGATGTCGATGTCGTATTGACTTTGTTAATCCAAGTTACCGGATCCGGTGGGGGTGGCGAGAGCGGATTGACCGAGAGTAAGGATGAGCTGAGTGCTTGTGCCATTGAAAGGAGCCCTGCCCTACCATCGTTCAGTTTGGAAAAGGCCAAGAACGATCCCAGGGTATCCTTCGGAAACAGTCCCGTATGAGCTGACTGCATTAGAGAGTCACTCGGTACTGGCAAAGATCCCTTTGCTTCGGCCGCTCCTGGAGGGATGACCACAAATACATTGATCACTAATGTGAAGATTAGCAATAACACCGCCGCTCTTTTCCTCCTCGAAAGCCTAGACAAAAAAGGCTTTCGGTTCGTTACTCTACGGTCGAGCGATATCTGAAAAAAAGACGCAATTCTATTGACGCAGCGAGTTACCAAAGTAGTCATGACTCCCTCCTGAGTGAGTTGTTTCAGTATTGTTGATGAGGCAGCTAACCAGGCGAACGATGATCTTCCTTACCGATCGTCCCTACCCGATAAAGCGAAATGCCGTTTAGGTTAAAGGACTAGAAAGCCCCGATTACGTTATAGATATTCGCTCCGGCGGGCATGAGACTCGTATCGATCACCAGAGGGTAGGTTGGCGATGTTGAGCTTGTGTAGATAACAGACCCATTCTTGCGATAGACAACCTGGCCGCTCTCAACACCGATGCGGAACACGTCGTCGTTCGAATAAGATCCATCTGCCTTATAGGTCCACCCGATCTCTCGGATTTGCCAAGCCCCGCTCCCAAATGAGATGCCAAAGTTAATTTCGGTATGGGTCGTTGTACTTCCGGTCGAGGTGCCGAGGCCGATGTAGCCGTAGCTGCCGGAACTCGCTGTGAACTCCATGTAGCCGTCGCCACTTGAGAGCTGCTTTTGGCTGATCGCTCCAGCATCGGCGCACCCATCGCAGCCGCCCGTTTTTGTTAGCGTCGTCGAGGTATCAGTGACATTAACTTTTTGGATCCAGTCTGAACTCACGGGAACCGTTAGAATCTCTGGGACGGTTAAGTTCCGATCTAGCGATGGCGGTCCGAATAATGCCCGCCCCTCACCGAACCGTGCGTGCGGATTGGCGGCTACACCAGTTGTCATTGCTTCTTGCAAGTTGAATAACGCAAGACCGGTTACGATCGATACGATTAGTAGACAGCATACCCGGCCCGGCTTACCGTGAATGTTTCTTGAAGTGATATTAAGACGATCTCGTCCCTTGAGCGAAGATGCCGATGGAGAAAAAAACATAGGTAACCTCCTGACTGACTACATCTAGAGCCGGTCTGTTTAAGTTTCGTAACGACTCATCCGAGGTGAGACTTGGATGATATTTAATAATCTATGATCGCAATTAAACAACAACGTTAAACATATGTCAAGAAGTTTTTGCATTTTTTCGAAAATATTTTTGGAAAATGGGAGGATTGGTGATTTACAGGCTTTAATCGGGAACTAATGAAGGTTCGTTCGCGAGGTCTTTCGACATTGTCGAACTCAGCCAAAATAGATCGAAGTTCGCGGCGTCGTCCCCGACGCGTCCACGCGCGGAAAGCATTCACCGAACTTAGGCGGGCCTACGCTAAAGATCAGAGTTCCTGTCGATAGGGTTCTGCATCTTAACGTCTCAAAAAGTTGTCGGACTCATTGACGGGATAAAGGCACAAAAACAGTCTCTGATAAGGCTGGGTGACTGAGATAGAATCTGAGCTTGTAGCAGTCAATAAACATTAGTTTTCTGACACCGGAAAACTCATTAGTCTTTAGACAGTAAAACCGGCCGTTTTTGCGACCGGTTTTTCAATGGGTTTTTTGACAGCCGATGTGCCGTCGGCAAGTTTTTGGATTATTACCTTTGCCGTCACGTCAACGCATTTTATTATTGATATTCACTAAAAGGAACTTGCGAACGGCCTACGCGGTCAAAAATCCCCACTAGGCGAACGCATTGGATTGTGCACTTTGGCGCACACCACTTCTCTGTCGAATACTGACGCTCAAACTCCTCCCAGGTGAAATCCTTTAGAGGAATATCAAGCACGCCGGAATTTGCAACAGGATCTCCGTGTTTTGCGCCGTCTTTGCACACGCGATGTTGTGAGCACCACTGTATGCGACCATGTTCACAAATGTATAGATATCGAGCCCCAGCTCGACATTTCCACAACGATTCACCGTGCTCCAACAAATCTCTTTGAAACTTTGCGCTATAGTGGGCAAATTGCAGTCGTGACTTGGCTGTAATCTGAATTATTTCATCATAGATTTTTTTAACATCACCACTGAATGGCCTTATCTGGCCATCCCCATCGTGTATGATTCCGACGGTACTGCCAAAACCTAGCTCCTTTGCACGTTTTGTAATAGTAAGCGCGTCCTCAGGATGAGGGATATCGCTACCGATTACAGAGTTTAGATTGACATCAAATTGGGCTAGTTCCGCTAAATTCTGCAAAGTTCCTTTCTCCTCATAATAACTGAGGCTTTTTTTTGAAACGACATCAGGATGCACGTTGTCAATACTTATCTGAAGATCTTGCAGTCCTGCGGCATTGAGCTTCTCGATATTTTTCGTGGTTAGGGTCCGGCCGTGAGTTATAAGTCCGGCCATAATACCCTTCGATCGGATGTAACTGACTATTTCATATATACCCGGATGTAATGTTGGCTCACCCCCCGAAATTGTGATGTTAATCGTTCTGAACTCGGCTAGTTTATCTATCCATTCCTTTACTTCTTCTATAGGTACTGGCTTCGAGTCATCATCTCGTTCGTTACAATAAGTGCAGGCGAGATCACATCTTCTCATTGGTATGATCTGAGCTAATACGACGCGCTTGTGTGTCGCCATACCATCAAGAATAAATTTAGCCGATTTTCTAAACCGATCCATCTTTGACTTTTCTTTTCCCATAAAAAAGACGCCTCCTAAAAAAAGAACGGCGTCTAATTATAGCGCGGAACGCAAATGCTGTTATGGGCATGCCCGAATCGCTCCTAGCAGAGTATCTACATAACGAAAGACTGGGTAGACGAAAGCGAGGGAAAAGGCTGAAAGGACAATAATTGCACACTTCCAGCCAACGGATAAAAATCCAAAGATTGAATCGCTGAAAGCCACTGCAATCGATATTATCGAGACGCTTATCGCGGCCACAATTATCGTCTTACCATATCTTTCTACGACTGCCCAAAGGGGCTCTAGTTGTGAAATTCGCATTATAAGCTTCGCGCTTAAAACTAAAGTGAGTACCCACAATAAAATGTAAGCGAAGATCCACATGATAGTGTTTAGCATAATTCCTCCTGGTTTTGAGATTGGAGTTCGATACTCCTGCCCCCCCTAAGGAACATCTAACTTTTATCTACCATGACGGCCTTGTTAACGCGCGCCATCGCTATTCGATCGTTGATACTGAATTTATTGGAGCGTCCTTTCAGACGTGTGACTTTTCCCGCCTTGCGTTCAACAACGATGATAGCCACCCTTGCCGTAATTCGCTCCGCAAATATTGCAGTGCTTCGTCGGGGTCTGGTGATCGCGGTAATGTGACGTGAGGGCTGTTACCCTGGGGAAAGACCGTCTGCAAATCGGGCATTTGAAATTTCCTGACATAGAATTAGTCAATTAATGATCTAAGTTCGGGGGCATCGTCGCTCTCCAGCGAGGTCGCCCAGATTTTGTCTAAAACACTTTCGGGTTTCTCAAGAAAAAGGGACACTTGCCTGTCTACACCTTTTTCTTTCGCGGAAACTAATTTCTCGAATATTAAATTCGATGGCGTGAACCAAAACAGGGGGCTAGGCTTTCGTCCCGACACGACCGGATGACGCGAGCTCATGCGGAGCACGTTAGTCCAACGCTCATCAACCGATTCCACCAGAACCGCCTTGATCCTTTTTACACCGTAGTTTTCCGTGTGTTTCTTCTGCTTCACCGTGTAATGGAAATGGCTACGGAGCTTTCGTTGCATTTTCTTGACCGACGTTGTTTTCCGATCGGCTTCGTAGAAGAAATACTGATTTTGATCTTCTCCTGTTCGGTCAGTGAAATACAGCCCAAAAAAGGCATCCGGACGGTGCGGCAGTATTTCTTTCCCGTCCGTCTCGGTCGGAGTGCCAGTAGAGTCAAACGCTAACCTTGAGACCTCAACCGAATTCCACAAAGCCGACCCTTGATAGAAGCCAAGCAATTTCACCCTATCGCCGGATTTCTCACACGCTTTTTCGAGCATAAAGTGAAAACGCGAGATCATTAGCTCGTGGTGCAAATGCATCAGCCTGCCTTGTATCTTTAACATTTGCTTTCCGAGCGTAATTTCGGCGTACCGCTTTTCTCGGTTTCGCCGCACGACCTCGCGATCCTTGTCGTCATCGATCTCGTATCCGGCATTCGTTAGAAGCGCAAGCGATCGCTTGTCATCAAGGTAGTAGTTAAACTCGGTCGGATAGAAACTCGACGGAAAAGCAAAACGGTTTACGAAGCCCTGATGATAAAGATTCTGCAGATGTCGCTCGGTTGTCCTAATATCTCCGTTGACTAGCCTAACGATCATCGAAGTCGGGATGAACCTATATCTGCGAATGATGTTTATGATTGCAATCGATCGGTTTGTTATCCGACGATTTGGAAGATTCTTCCTGTCTTCGCGGGTATATTTTTTAAGGCGAAGTCCTTTTTTCGCGGACATTAGACGAAGGAATTAATGAATGATAGTGAATATACCTCAATTATACCACGGTTTTTGAAGTTAACTGTTTGCTGCTACATACCCCACGTCAAGCAGGTTTAGAAGTCGGTCAGTCGTAAGAATCTGACCTTTTCCGATGAAACGCCCCAAAATCATCAGGCCGGCGTTATGGACTTCGTCTCCAGCATGGCTCGCACATGCATCCGAGATTACTAGCGGTATGAACTTGCGCTCAAATACGTCTACGGCCGTCTTCATAATGCAACTATCTGTTGCGACACCGCAAAGGATGAAGGTATTCCAATTATTCGCTGCAACCAGATCATTGAATTTCGGAACGAAGGCGCTATAAATTTCTTTGTCGATGACTGTTTCAAGGTACGGAATCATCTCTGCTGTTAAAGCCGTTTCCGGTGCAGATCGAAGACGTTTCCAGCCGATCAATCTTTCATATGGACTGCCTTCAAGATTATGAAAGCGGGTAAAAACCGTGGAGATGTTCCTGCTCTTGCACTCCTCGATTAGGCGTACGACATTCGGGATGACATGCTTAGATCGGCTTCCTAAAAAACCGTTCTGCATGTCAATTATTACCAACACGGCGTTCTGAATGTTTACCATAGTGATTCTCCTTACTTTCTTAAGTCACAATTGATTGTAAAGCTTGATCGTGTCGTCCATAAGAGCTTCAAGACGGCTGGTCAGCAAAATCGCTTCGCACATAGTGCGCTGCGGCGTCGGCTCGGTGCCACCGATATTTTTGAGTCTAGCAAACTGGCGAATCATCACATCTATCGACCCTTGCAGTGTCGATTTTGCCTTCGGATCTATCGACAAACATGTTTGCTTAATGCAAGAGGCAAACCACCAAAGACCTTGTACCGCAATCTCGAATTCAACTATACGTTCTTTAAGGCTGTATCGTTGCTCGGTGAGTTCGTGATACGAGACACCGGCCCAACTAGCAAACCCGACGCTGTTCCCCGACAAACCGAATTCGACAACATCTGGAAAGTGAAGGTCATTTCTTAAAATCTCTGCTTCCAAACGAATGGACTCTTCGCGTGATACCGAATCGACGCTTATCGTTCGGAGCGACGTTAAACAGGACAGAAGTTTTAGGGCTGTCCTAAGTTCCTGGGGCTCATTCCAAAGCGGGGATCTAAGGACTAACAACGAAAGAACATATCCCGGTTTTCCGCGAAGCGCCGAAAAGGGACATCCATGCACAGAAGTGCCCATTGTCAACAGGATATTCTGAGTCCGGCCAAATATTGCATGACGTTCTTCAGTGATATCGTGATAAGTCTCGCGTCTCCAGCTAGCCAAGTCCGTGAGAGTGGTGAAAGAATGCGTTTCCTTAATGTGCCAAACGCCAACTCCTGTCGGTAGAATGTTTAGTGTTCCGTCTTCACTCGGTATCGGCTTATGTTCTGTCCATAGGGTTTGTTGCGCTTGGGATTCAATCCGCCCGTAACAATTCGAGGCTAAAAAAATGGGAACGAACTTATGAGATTCGATCTCAAAGCTGCCTTCTAAACGAATCTTCGGGGAATTGACCGGATCACCGTCCAAATAGCACGGTACTCTTCTGACTTGACTGGCAACGAACCGATATCCTTTCCGACCAAAAACCGTTTCAATAAATTTCGGATTCTTGCGATCGTTATCATCCAGAGCATCTCTGATCTTGCTTATGTATCCGGTAATATTGCTTTCTTCAATGAACGTATCGGCTCCCCAAACGCCGTCTAACAAATCTTGGTGAGTTACAAAAAATCTTGGCCGGGACGCAAGGTAAACCAGAATGTCAAATCCTTTTCCGTCAAGGTTTATCCTTCGATTCTTTTCAAAGAGAAGTCGGTCTTTTGGGTTCAGTGTGAATCCATCGAACTCAATACAATCTAAGGCATCTTGATCCACGGCTGTTCCAATATCAATTAGGAATTACTTTGGAAAAAATTGGGAATTTCTCTGTAGAAATTCCACAGAGATTTAGGGACATTCAGGTGCTCCTATGTCCAGAATTGTAGTGGTTACAGGATAAAAGTCAATTGCCTTTTGTGCCGTGACTATCTTACGAGTAGGAGAAAGAAAAATATGAAACGAATCACAATTTCGGTGGCGGGAACAGACGGTAAACGGGAACACACTGACGTGGAGCTCATGCCCGGAATAAAACCAAGAGACGTGTTGGCCAAGCTTAATCTTGACGGATTTCAGCTTAGTAAGCCTGAGGGAGGAGCCTTCGATTTTAACGACGATCTTTATCAGGCGGTTTCGGACGGGCAGAAAGTCTTTGCTACAAAATCCGATGTGGTAGCGGGCGAGAGCTTTCGTGCGTAGTTTTTCACAACCCTTAACTAACCCGGCGGAGGCATTAGTCCGCCGCCGGCATTCTAAGGACCTGAGAACAGAAAAATGGCAATCGTAATTGAACCAACACGCCCTATTCGGATCAGTCCATCGGTCGCCATATTAGTGGAGCCCTCTCGGGTTATCAAGGTTACACCGACAGAGGCGGTTCGGATCGCTCCAGTTAAGGCTCTTGAAATGCGCCCGCCGCGTAGAGGGGCTTGGGATGAACGCGGCTGGACGCGGCGAATGGATGGCCGGAAGGAGTTGTATGAAGGCCATTATCAGGTTGGAACGCGGCGATTCTATGGACGGATTGAAAAAGAGCGAAGCGGAAAGATCACTGCGTACATCCACAATCCGCCTGTCGAAATTCGCCGTCACAGACATTCCGCTTGTTTTCAACAAGTCGGCGTAGGCACGGGCTGGTTCCTTTTGCACTGGCGCCGCGCCCCCAGCAATGTCGACGGCGCGATTCTTTATATGGAGCAGGTACTCGACGAATCGTTCAACCGCTAAATAGTCGAGCAGGGAGTATCGATATGTTAAAGACGATCATCAGGGTATCGGAACGGGCGGCGAACTTGATAGCCCGACCATCTCGCGATGCGAGGCCGACTCTAAAACGGCTTGCGACGAGTCTTCGACGTGAATCAGCGCGAAGTCTTTCGATTCTGGCTCGCCGTTCGGCGGACGTTTATCCGGTAAGGGAACTACAGATCGCGATCGACAATCTAACGAATACGGATGCCGTAGTCCGACGAGTCTGCAATTCAAAGGAGTGGATCGATGCTGAACGCTCCTTGAGTCTAATCGATATTGAAATCGAACATGCGATGAACTTGATTCGGTCGGGGCTTATTTCCGGATCTATGGACGCCGGGGAAGTGGTGCTTCGGACATCAAACCTGCTTTTTACAGCAAAGCAGAAAATCAAAAACGAGTTCAATGTTATTACGGAACTCAAGCTCAGCTCGCTCCCGGCGCTAGATCCACGTCGATCGGACCTGAGCGTAGAGATTGAACCGCATCAGCTGCCGGAGTTCGCTTCGCCGCGCAAGTTGGTCTTGTCGTCCGCGATGCTCATGCAGATCGGACAGTCGCTTTTCCCACCGGAAAGAATGATCGTCGGAGCAGCGCGGCAGATTGGGAACGAGATAAGCGTCAAAGCACTATTCGATGTAACCGGCTCAGCGAATTCAAGCCGTGTGGTAGCGGACCCAGACCGCCTCGGACGGGCATTGATCGCGATGGCCGAGTCTGATACGTATTTCGGGTTATGGGTGCATTCGCATCCCGGATCCGGCAGCCTATCGACGTACCCTAGTCCCATAGATACAACCCAACATGCCGACTGGCTAAGGGACTATTCGCCGAATCTTGTATCGGCAATTATCGTTCGAGATCGTTACATCCGATTTTGGGGAACGGCTCTCGAAGCCGGGGATGTTGTGATTGAGATCGAGGGGAGCGGCATAGAGGTCGTGTCAGCGGAAGAAAGTGTTTACAGATTGGCTTGTTAGGGAGCATAACGAAATGGAAGATAAAGCGATCGGAAAAGGAAATATTCTGGAGACAAATGTTGTGGACACTCTGCCGGCGTTCCCGGAGGCGGAGAATCCCATTGAGGTTTATCAGTCGGAGGAAATAGTGGCAACGCATCCGGCGGAACCTGATCTCTTTGCTCGGCACGACGGCGTTCCGGCACACGATCAAAAGCTCCTCGGGGAGGCACGGATTGTACTTGTCGGGGCGGGAGGACTGGGCGGATGGGCTGGTGTTGGTCTAGCTAGAAGCGGAGCAAAGTCGATCTGTGTGATCGACGATGACCAAGTAGATCGAACGAACCTGTCGCGACAGTTCTTTGATTCGGACGATCTTGGGCGTTTGAAAGGCAAGGCACTTTCCAGACGACTCGCTGGGCAAGCGGTTGGCGGCGCGGTGGTGACGGGGGTTGGCCTACGGTTTGAAGAGGCACTTGAAGCCTATCCGCTTCCGGCAGATATCTTTGTTGCGGGTGTGGATAACAACGAATGTCGTATTCAAGTCGTTCGGGAAGCACGAAAGCGAAGCATACCAGCCGTCTTCACAATGCTTTCAAGGGACGGGATGAGGTGCCAGGCGTTCTTGCAAAGCGCATCAAGGCTAGAACCGTGTCTTTGGTGTGCACTACCGAACCTCGATCCTGAACAGGTAGCACCGTGCGCATCTGCGATTATCTCAAGCTGCCTTCTGGCCTCCGCGTTAACGATCTTTTTTACGCACAGAGCGATCATGGGGTGGGGGAGCATACCATTTTTCAACTGGCGCGAAGCAGACCTATCAGGGATAGCACCGGATCGAACCGGTGTCATCAAACGCCGTGACGATTGTCCGGTCTGTTCGACACACAAGGAGTAATCGCGATGGGTAAGTTAGCGGACAACATCATACGGTTCGTCGAGAATGTGGCCGGGCCACTCGATTGGATAAGGGAGTACGACGGTTCCTGCGAAACCTTTTCAGGCCGATTTCTTGTTTACGATCGCCGTGGTTCGATCAAAATGGGAGTACATGGCCAGGTAATAAGACGCGGCGGCAGGACAACCGATGTTTATCTCTACGATCCGCCACGGTTTGTTAGCCGCCACGAGCACGGACGCTGTCTGCAACTTCTTCGGCCCAACGACAAATGGTTCAAGCTTCACTTCGACAAACCCGCGGCCAACTTCTCTGAAGCCTACTCATATGTCGAACATTTCTTGACTGAGGCATATAACCAAAGTCACTAACGGGAACGAGAGATGAACGAATTTCTAACAGCGATCATTGGATGCCTTCCGTTGATTCTCTTCGTAGTACTGATCGCAGTAGGCGTCTCTCGGTTAAATACTAACTTGTTTCCGAAGAATCGGCTTTTGCGACGAGTGTTGGGTGGGACTCTGCGGTTGGTCTTTGTCGAACCGTTCAGGCAATCCTATCGGGCTATTCGGTGGCTCGGAACAACCGTCGTTACCACAAACCCTGACTATCGAACGCGTCAACTGTATCTTGATAATTATCCTGTAACCCCGCTTGAGCTTTATGCCGTGATCGAAGCCGCATTTGAAGCGAGACAGATGGTTGGCGTGGAACTGTCCAGAGTATCGCGTCTTGAATGGCATCTGCTCTCGTCACGCCGGATCTATTTGCTGGTTAGATTCAGGGATGCAGTCTGCTTTATCGGGGCCGTGCGGGTAGGTAACGGCCTTCTCGTTTCATGGCGCTATTCGATCTGGCCCGGGCGTGTTTGGGTGGTTGTCTTTCAAATACCTTATCTCGGCGTACTTGCCGAACGAGTAATTTCAACACCGACATTTTATCGAACGGATGTCTACTTTGCTTTTGAGCAGGCTATTCGGGTGTGCGTGACTGAGGCAACCGAAGCTCTAGCCGATCGAGGAATCCGACCATTGGCGGAGAACGAACAGCAGCCTCTTCTGCGAGAGTTCTATGGATGATGAAGCCTTCTACAAAGCATTCGAAGTCTGGGAACGCAACGGTCGCGGCTGGGGGCGATGGGATTACGCGGTTGAACTGGAGCCACCTTTCTCTCGAATTTCTCCGGTAGTTAGAGATACCCAGCGGATTGATGACGATGCGAGAGTGGGCGGCGGTATCTCAGGATTTTTGACCAGGAATCGACAGACCGGGACCGAAACCGTCAGGTTGCTGAGCAGGGGGGTGGAAAGCATCGCAACCGATATACCAAAACCCTCGCCGTATTATCGAAAAACGAATGCGACTGAACTGCAAATTGTCTTACCTCGGGAACTGGATACAAGTCCGGCAACCTTTGAACAATTTCTTCTGAGTATCGGTTTTGCGAAAGACCCTATTAGTTTCGAAATAATCGCTGATTCGTTAGGTATCTCGTTGCAAATAGCCTGCGATCCGAACCGTGCGGGCTATCTAAAGAGTCAGTTAAAGACGTTCTTCCCTGAAGTACAGATCGTTGAACGATCTAGATTTCTGGCCTCTCAATTTGTAACCAGCCAACCGACAGCGATAGCGGACTTCGGTCTTGCGAAGAGTTTCGTTCTGCCGCTTCGAGTGTTTCGTTCTTTTAATCCCGATCCGATGGGCGGTTTGATAGGCTCGCTTGCAACGTTAGAAGAGACCGAAAAAGCTGTCCTCCAGGTTCTCTTCCTTCCGGTAAAAGGGGACTGGGCAGGCGAACTTAACAAGCTACAAACTGGCCCTCACACAAAGGCTACTCAAGAGAGGATCTCGAACTTCTTACCAAGCCTGAAAGCGAAACTATCGTCCTCACTGTTTGCCGCATCACTGCGACTTGTGACCCAGGCGAGTGATGGGCAGCGGGCTTGGGAACTTATCAGGCAGGTTGGCGGAAATCTCCGTAACTTCGATGATCCAGCCGGAAACGAACTGATCGCTCTAAGTAATGACGGCTATTCAGAAAACGACCATCGATTATCGATCCTTAGCCGCACAAACTATCGATCGGGGATGCTTCTGAATACGTCGGAACTCGCGGCCTTTGTTCATCTGCCTTCATCTGGCGTAGCCGTCGAAAAGCTGAATCGCTCGCGTTTGGTGACAAAAGCCCTTCCACTAACAGCCATCGGCAACCGGCTGGTGATTGGTGAGAATACCCACGACGGAAAGACAAATGCCGTAACGCTGTCGAATGACCAGCGGACACGTCATGTTCACATTATCGGCACGACCGGCTCGGGGAAAACGACACTTCTGCTTCGCTCAATTATTCAGGATATCGAGCACGGTGCAGGTGGCGTCTGCGTTATCGATCCGCATGGCGATCTAGTCGTTTCTATCTGTGAACATGTGCCTGAAAACCGCATCAAGGATGTCATCCTTTTCGATCCTTCCGATAGCGAGTACCCAATCGGTTTGAACATCTTGCAGGCTCACAACGATCTTGAGAAGACGCTCATATCGTCCGATCTGGTCGCGGCCTTTAAGAGGATGTCGACAAGTTGGGGCGATTTAATGGATGCAGTGTGTGCAAACTCGATTCTCGCAATTCTGGAGAGCGAGCGTGGCGGCACACTGCTTGATCTCAAAAGATTCCTGGTCGACCGCGGCTTCCGTGAAGAGTTCCTGCAAACGGTACGAGACGAATCGATCCGCTACTTCTGGCAAAACGAGTTTCCGTTGATCGCCGGAAAACCAAACGCTTCGATCATCATCCGGCTCGATACGTTTCTCAGACAAAGAATGATCCGCAATATTGTCTGTCAGAAATCGAGCAAGCTGAACTTTCGGCAAATCATGGATAGTGGGAAGATCCTGCTTGTAAAAATCTCTCAAGGAATTCTGGGCGTCGAAAACTCGCACCTGCTGGGTTCGCTGTTTATCACAAAACTCCATCAGATAGCCCTTTCGAGACAGAACACGACAGATAGACCTTTCTTCGCCATCTACATTGACGAATTTCACAACCTGATCGTACCGAGTTTAGAGGCCAGCTTATCTGGAAATCGAAAGTTCAACATCAGCCTAACGCTAAGCCATCAGGAATGGCGGCAAATTCAAAGTCGTAGCCAAGAGGTGGCGGCAAGCGTGATGGCGAACTGCTACACAAGAATATGTTTCCGTCTCGGTGACGCGGACGCAAAGCTATTCGCAAGCGGATTTTCGAGCTTTGATGCCGATGCTCTACAGAACCTTGGAATCGGCGAAGCCGTTGCTCGAATAGAGCGTTCGAATTATGACTTTAACCTCAAAACCTTCCAGCTACCTTCGGTCAACCCTGAATTGGCACAAAGCCGGAAGAAAAGAATAATCGAGCAAACGCGAAAACAGTTTGCCGCTATACCGGTGTCCGATCGGGAACCGGAAATTGTTCAGGCGATAGAGGATCGAAAGCAAACTGCGGTGGCAACGATTGAGCCGGTACTCGATCGTGATAGAAACGCTCAACAAGCGTCTGAACCGATTCAAGTAGAGACAGCATCAGGTGAAAACGTCGGACGCGCCGGGCCTCATCATCAAGAGATGCAGGGGGTAATAAAGCGAGTAGCCGAAACAAACGGTTTCAGGGCAAGTATTGAGCACAGTCTGCCCGACGGCGGTCGTATTGATGTCTCGCTTGAAAAGGGAAATCTAAGGGTCGCCTGCGAAGTGTCGGTTACGACGATCGACTATGAAGTTACAAATGTCCTGAAATGCCTCACTGCCGGATATGACTATGTAGCCGTTGTTGTATCAAATCAGAAAAAGATTCCACTGATCACGTCGAAGATCCAATCAGGTGTCCCTGTGGAGCATCTTGAAAAGGTCAGGGTGTTCGGCCTGCCTGGACTACTGGGTTTTCTGCGAGAGTTCGTCCAGCCGAAGCCCGAGCAAAGGCAACCACAAAAACCTGAAGGGCAAAGACTCAATTTCGCAGAAGCCCGCGAGTTCTTTGGTATAACCTCATCGACGCTTTACCGATGGGTGCGAGAGGGGCGCGTACCATTTTATCGCCCAGGCCGGGAGTACCTATTTGATCGTAGCGAACTTGTGCTGATCGGCAAGCAAGATCATTCTGCGAAACGAAAGGCGTCCGTTACGTTGTCTCCGCTGACAATCGATAAGAAATCGCCGAAAAGTAAGAAAGATCAGGATTCTCGATATAGAAAACTATTAAAGTTGGACTAAAATAAAAACGCCACCTTCGCACACGGCGTGAGAAAGGAGGTAGAAAAGTGACAGTTAGAAAAAGAAAGGATACTGGCAAATGGGTCAGTGATTTTTATTACCAGGGCGAACGAATTGTGAGGACACTAAAATTCGCCAGAACGAAGAAAGAAGCCGAACAAGCTGAAGCCGTAATCATGAATCAGGTGTTTCAGCAGGCTTACGGATTCGAAGCAAAGCCTGATAAGCTCTTTGAGAATTTTATTATTGACTCATTTTTGCCGTACTCTGAAGCGAATAAGAAGTCGTTTGCAAGCGACGTATACATATGTCGCCAACTGGTCTCCTATTTTCGCCGAAAGACAATTCGACAACTAACCCCTTCCCTAATCGAGGAATTTAAGCAGTGGTTCTTAGCAAAGCCTATTGTGTTCGGACCGGATGGCGAGAAAAAAGAACGACCTCGCAGTCTAGCTACGGTTAACAACCATTTGCGAGTTTTATCAAAAATTCTCTCATTGGCGGTAGACGCGGAACTAATCGATTCGAATCCGGTGTTTCGGGTGAAGAAATTCAAGCCAAACAACAGACGGCTAAGGGTTCTTTCGGATGAAGAAGAAGCGGCTCTATTGGCCGCGTTAGATGGCAACGACCTGATCCAGTGTATCGTAATCGTCGCTCTCAATACCGGTCTTCGTCGGGGTGAAATCTTTGGTCTTAAATGGGCGGACGTAGATTTTGAGAGAGGACGGCTCATTATTCGCAAAACTAAAGCGAGTAAAGAGCGGTTTGTTCCAATTAACTCTACTGTTCGGAAACTCTTGCGATCGATTCCGCGTCTTTTAACTGATTACGTTTTCCCGAGTCCAAAAACGGCGGGGCGACTGATCGACATTAAAAAGGGCTTTCGAACTGCGGTCGATTTTGCGAAGATCAAGAACCTTCGGTTTCACGATCTGCGCCATACTTTCGCAACACGCTTAGCCGATTCAGGTACCGACGCGTACACCCTAATGGAAATAATGGGTCATGCCGACATCAAGACGACCATGATCTACGTCCATGCGTCAGCAGAGGCTGGACGTAGCGCTGTAGAGAAACTCGATTCAAATCGGTATTTTAGTCACGAGATGGTAACTAAAAGAAAAACGGCAGATGCCAATCTGCCCTAAGTTATTGATTCTTATGGTGGCTGGAGAGTGACTTGAACACTCGACCTCGGGGTTATGAATCCCGCGCTCTAACCAGCTGAGCTACCCAGCCACGAATTAACGATTATAGTTTTACGGGCGAAAAATGCAAGAACGCTGAGTTTTTTGACCAACGAATCGTTGACACTCGCCGTCGAATCAATACAGTTTAGTTATGTTCAAGAATTCAAAAGCGATCTTCGGGGTGGCGGTATTGTTGATTTTACTTGGTTCGGCGGCCGTTTCCGCTCAGCCATATAGGGCGATAACCATAGTCACCGAGCCAAAAGCGTCGGTCTGGATCGATGGCGTCGGGTGGGGGAAGACCAATACCAACGGCCGACTCGAGATAAAGACCATATCGCCGGGGGCAAAAACCATTCGCGTGCGGGCAGACGGATTTAAGGAAAAGAGTCAGCCGCTCGCCGCTGCTCAAAAAGGTGAGATAGCGGTAACGCTTGTCAAAACGACCGACGCCGCCGAACTCGCGTTTCAGGAAGGTGAACGCCAGTCGTTTCAGGACCGCGAAAAGGCGGCGGATGCCTATCGAAAGGCAATTGAGCTGCGGCCCAATTTCCCCGACGCCTACGTCGCCCTCGCCCGCGTCCTGGTCGAGATGGTCGACACCGAAGGCGCCCTCGAGGCATTAAAGACCGCTAAAAAGCTGCGTCCCGGCTTTGCCGAAGCCTCCGCCGTCGAAGGCCGCGTCCGGAAAGAAAATGGTGAAGATGACCTCGCCGTGGCGGCTTTCAAGAGGGCTATCACCGAAGGAAAAGGATTCCAACCAGAAGCCTACGCCGGGCTCGGCATTTTCTACAAGGACAAGGCTGAGTCGGCCGGCGGAAGGGGTGATTTCGAAGCTGAGGATGCTAATTTCGCCGAGGCATCAAAATACCTAAGGACGTCAATAAAGCAGCTCTCCGGAGCACCGGATACGAGCGTCATTTATCAATTGCTCGGGCTTGTTTACGAGCGGCAAAAAAAATATAAAGAGGCGATCGCAATTTACGAGGAGTTCCTGTCGCTCTTTCCAAACAGCAGCGACACCACCGCAGTTCGCTCGTACATCGTACAGTTGAAAAAGAGCCTGGCAGATCAGCCCTAGAATGCTTGCGAAAAGCGGAAATGAAGGTGGCCCTGACGCAGACGATAGATCGCCGGTGGGCCGACCGGCTGAGGGATCAGAAATTGCGGCGGGTTTAGCTGATGTCCATAGTCAACGCCGAACTCTCCGCCGACAGGCGTTTTCAGTCGTAGGCCGAGCCCTATTGAGTGTTTCCACACGGCTAGTTGGTTTTGTCCCACGACATCACCGGGAGCAACTTCAGGTTTCCTAAAAATGTCCTGTGCTCGGCGAAAGACGTTACCGCCGTCATAGAATGGCACCACACGAACCGACCTCGAGATCGGAATTCTCGCCTCGAGGTTCACGACCGCCAAGGCGTTTCCGCCAAATGGAATGGTGAACGGATCGATACGGACTATCTCACCCTCACTATTGCGAAAAGTCCCCTGCGGTACGATCACGACACGCGGCCCAGCCTCTTCGAAAGCGAAACCACGGAGAGTATTTGCCCCACCGGCAAAAAAGCGTTCGCTGATGGGGAGAAGGCCGTTGAGCGAGGGAAACTTGGCACTCGTGAAACGGTTGTCTTCGGAAAATACTGACCCGACGCCCAGTATCGCTCTGGCCGCGACCGTCGTATTCTTAAGTTTCGGGAACGTATAGTAATAATTATAGCTCGCCTGAAATTTTTGAAACCCGATACTCGCCCCGAGAGCCGGGACCGAAACGTTGTAGTCGGCAGTCAGGTAACTGCCATGCGTCGGGTCGCTTGCGTTATAACGGCACGGCTCTTCCGGGTCGCCCTTAGCAATAACTTCGAGTAGAGAATATTTGATGGCGCAGTTGCGCCTCGTGTCGCGAACAAAGGTCGTCGTGATACCCGAGATGCGGGTTCTCGCATCGGGACGCAGCAGTTCTTTGACCAGCAGGCTATCGATATTGAAAAGCCGGACATCCTCGAACCGATATCGAAGGAATAAAATACTGCGATCTTTGCGGCTGATGGTTCGATTGGTTTCGGCCGACAGTGTCAATCGGTTGATCGTCGGGCTGCCGACGTTCGCACCGAATTCATCTATCGGGTTCCCGTCTTCGTCGACCCGCTGAACGATGCCAAATGTGCCCTTATCGAAGGTCGAGCGAAAGAATCGCGTAACGGTCGTGTCGCGCTGATATTGCGCCGAGAATGTAAGCGGAGCAAAACGCTTTTCACCATCGCGAAGAAAACGCGGGTGGATAAAATCCAGCTGCACCAACTGCTGCCGCTGCGAGACCTTGACACGCGCACCGCCCTGCCAGAGATTGCCAAACAGGTTCAGATGACGAATGTCGAAGAACCCGCTCAATCCGAGATCGGTCGAAGCCCCGCCGCCGTAGGAGATAAGCCGCGACGGCTGTTCTTCGAGGTTTACGATCACGTCGACCAGCCTCGTGTCTGCCGACTTGTCGCCCGCCGGCTGCGGCTTTATCTCGACCCGCGAAAACGCGTCAGAACCGTAAAGGTTTTGTTCGCTTTGATATATGTCGCGTGCCCTGAGCAGCTCGCCCGGTTCAAATGCGAGGGCTTTTTTCACCGCCCCCTCTTTCGTTGCCTCGTTACCCGCGATCAGTACCCGGTTGATCTCGACCTTTTTGCCTTCGGTCTCGACATTGAACTCTATCCCGACATTGTCCTGCGCAGCATCCGGCGGATCGTCGGGGTCGATCAGTTTTGAGGTAACACGAGCGTCGTAGTAACCGAGGTTTGAGTAATATTCAGAGAGTTTTCTGACCGCGTTCCTCGTTCTCGCACGCGAATAGTTGCGTCCAGTGAGAGCAGGAAGTTGAGCAGTCAGTTCGGCGGCCGGAACAGCGACATTTCCTTTGATCTGGAGATTCCCGACGACCGTCGGCGCGCCTTCTTCGACCTGGAACGTAATGATCAGGTTTTCGCCGTCGAGCGAAACACCGCGATTCACGCGAACTTCCGCCCGTCGATAACCGAGTTCGGCCATCAGCGACTGGATCGTGTTCTTATCGTCCTCGAGGATCGTCTCGCTGGTGTAGCCGCGGCCGTAGCCGAGTACGGGGATGATGCCCAGCAGGTTAGCTTCCTGAGATGCGAGCACCGTTTGGACATCCTCGATCGTCAGTTTGTCGGTCCCGCGTAGGCGGATATCAGTTAGCCGCAGCCGTCGATCGAGTTCTACCCGATACGTGACATTTACTTCGCGGCCCGCAAGTTCCTGCCCGCCCAACGAACCACAGAGAAAGATCGTGTCGTTTGGCAGGATATTATTCTCAGCGTCTGTTATTTGCGGGGTTACCGAGCAATATGCCGTTGCTTTCGCAAAAAAGTACCCTTCTTCCTGGTAATAGTTCGCGAGCCGGCGTTCGCCCTCGACGATCGCGGAATAGTCGAGAGTTCCCTCCCGCTTGATCGGCAAAAGCCTTGTCTGCGTGCTGCTGCCGAGCTTTCCTCGTTCGGTCTCGACCGCGACCTCGACCTTTGGCCCCACCTTGCCGGCGATAGTTATCGATATCTGATTCGTGTCGCCGTTATAGGTTATTCGCGGCTCCTCCACTTCCGGTGCGAGAAAACCCTCGTCGCGTAGGTGTTCACGCACCTTCGCGACATCGCTAAGCAATCTTTCCCGCGAGAACGGGCCGCCGACCTTCAATCTCAGGGAGCCTTCTTTCAGCGGCTTTGTCAGCCCGTCAATGTTGATCGCAAACGAATTGACCTTTGTTTGGTCGTTCGGCGTGACCTTGAAAACAACGCCGACCTCATTCGCAGTCTGCAGCGGCCGCTGCTCATAGGCGACCTCCGAGCGATAAAAGCCTCGATCGCGAAGGTATTCGAGTATCTCGTTCGCGCTATTCTGCAGCGTCTGCTCAGTGATCGCAGTCCCGGGCGTCAGCAGATTCAACTTGAACAGCAGGTCCTGTTCGCTAATGCTCTCGCCCAGAGTTTCACCGACGACAACAGAAACACGTTGTGCCTGGGTCTTTCGTTTGATCTCGAACCGCAGTTCAACACCGTCAGCCGCGTCCGGAATTACCGATGCCACCACGGTTTCGATCAGGCGCGTATCATAGAGGTCTCTGATCGCATCGCGAATTCTCGGTGCGGAATACACCGTCCCGACAGCGTCGCGGGCGATCAGTCGATAACGCTCGACGAGCTCGGGCGTTGATCCCGCAACAATGACGATCTCGACGCGTGAGATCGGACGTTTATCGAACTGGACCTGTGAAAAGATAGCCGAGCTGAACAGCAGAAGCACCAGAAACGGCCCGCAAAGGCTGGAAAGAAACGCGAGACGGCGCGCGTTTATCCCGCCCGGCGCACAAAGCACCGGATGCCGAGAGAAACGCATTTTTACGCCGTCACGCATCTGTCTGCCTAAAATCTTTTCCTCAATCTCACCTCGAAGCTAAAATTGTCACGATTGCGGGTGACATTGGTCAGCGAACGCTGTTCATATTGAGCGACAAACGACAATCGGTTCGAAACGCGGTATTCCAAGGCAAGCACCTGCTTCTGATCCTGCGAAAGGTTTGTCGAATACGTCACACGCAGGTTGTTGTTTATCTGTCGCCCAACGGTCAGCCTCGCTCCCGGATTGGCCGCCTGGCCCGAGATCAGCGGATCGATCTCAAAAACGTTCAGGCCGAAAAGCTTGTCAGTCGCCTTGCGAACCGGGTTGTTGATGATCGAATCGGTCAGGATCTCGGCCGCCGTATTGATACCGGTCGAGGCGAGCGTCGGGATGCCGCCCGCGCTGTTTGTCAGGCTGCCCGTCGTTATGAGCGACACAACGTCTGCTTGCGGCAAAGCCGGGCTGGAGCGAACCGTCGCCGACAGCTCTTCCGAATCCTTCAACGGCCCCGAAAGATTGACAAAGATCTGATAACCGCCGATCTCGGATTCCGCCTGCAGATTTATAACCGGATCGATAGCGGTATCCGGCGGAAACTCGAGCGTTCCGCGTTGAACAACGTATCGGTCCTTTCTAAAGAGGATCGTACCGCTGTTGGCAGTAATGCGGCCCGCAATTCGCGGCTCGTTAGTATCGCCCGTTAATGTCAGCGAGACCGATGCGGTTAGGTCGGCGATGTTATTTCTAACGACGAGCGCGTCGCGGCCTTCGATGATCAGGTCAAATCTGGTCGGTAGAACCGCACCCGAGCCTCCGCCGGTAAGCACCGCGTCGCGACGTCCGCTCACCAGGTTGGCAAGGTCGATGTCCTTCGAATATAGGCTTCGCCGGGCAAAAACCCGGCCGCCTATCGTTAACTGCAGCGGCTCCGCCTTAGTGTCTCGAAAGGCCGTGATCTCAAGCTGAGCGTCGCCTGTCGTTACGAAATCTTTTGGAAGCGGCACGGTGACATTGCTGCCGGTCAGAGCGAAACGAAAACGTTGAACAGAGAATCCGTCAAGCGTTCCGCCACCGCTTCCTGTAAAACTTCCGCCTCCCAGGTAACCTGCCGCTTCTTCGATCTCGACCTGATTCGAGGTAAAGATTATCCGCGCGCTGACGCGGTCGGCAGTAAATCGGTCAGAACCGAGGAACGTCGCGACCGAACCATTCACCATGTTAGCTGTGCCCGAGATGAGCGCCGTTTTGTTTGGCCCTGAGAACCTGATCGCTGTATCCGCAAAACCCGAAAAAAACGTGTCCCGCACAAAAAGGTTGATCAGGTTCAGATTGATACGCCCGTCGATGGCGAGGTTGTTATTCCCCGCGTCGGTCAGGGCTTTGGCACCGGAAATGCTCATATTCGAGCCGCCGCCTGAAAAACGAGCTCGTTCGAAAACGATCTCACGCGGATTAAACCTGACGAGTACCGGCTCAGCGGCCGACAAAGGCGTATCCTGGATCTGCATCGAAAGCCGCGAAAACTCAGCTTTACCTGTTAGATCTGCAGCCGAGGTCACTCGCTTCCCGTCCGGGCCGATCTGGCTAAGCTTACCGCCAAACTCAACCCGGCCGGTCCCAACACCAGTGATCGCGAGCCCTTTTAGCTGAGGAACAAACGCGAGAAACGGGGTCAGAGGACTGTCGTTAAAATCTGTAGCCGCCAGGAATGGCAGGTCTTCGTCCCCAAAATTGACCGACGCATTTATCACCTGCGGACGGCCGTCGAGGATCGCCGTAAGATCGGCCGTAAGGATTTGATTCGCGGTTTGCCCTTTGAATGCGACCTGGCCGAGCGTGCTTTCGCCGACGACCAGATTCGGGGCAACGCCGTTGAAATTGACGTTGTAAGTCGCCGTTTGATCGGAAATGCCGGTCGCCTTAGCCGCAAAATCGAGGTCGCCGGTGATCGATGGAATACTGTCCGAACTCGGAAAAAGCGAGACGATCAGCGGCACCGGAACCGATTTCCCGCCCAGATCGAAGTCAAAATTCCCTGTGCCGCGGTCGTAGATCCCCCGAGCCGTGACCTGCCCCGCACCGATCCGCATATCAGCCCGTTCTAGGTTGATGCTCGTGCCGGTAAATACCGCCCTAACGACCAGATCGTCAAAACGCTGCCCGGCGATCGTCCCGTTCGCCGCTGCCAGATCTATACCGCCCGAGGCGTTGTCAGGTAAGCCGCTGATATCGACCTTTCCACTCGTCTTACCATTGAGGTCTCTGATCTGCTCGGGCAGTTCGATCGGTAATGCCGCGAGCAGATTTCCCGCGTTTATGTCGTTCAGCGTTGCCTGAACGGAAACGTTGTTATCTCCGCCCCTCGGAATATTGACGGCAAACGTTGCTGAACCGCCTGAACGGTCTTCGAGTCGCCCATTCTTGAGATCGACGCCCGCAGGGGATGCTGAAACATCGGTCGAGACACTTCCAAGCTCGTTACCGCGAAGAGCCAGCAAATCAAGCGTCGCCTTTCCCTCGACGATCGGATCCGTTAGATTCCCTCTAATAGTTCCGTCGAAATTGAGATTTCCCGCGACCTGTAGTTGCAGGCTGTCGAGCTGCTCCTCGATCGTCGGCGACAAATTCAAAACCCTCACGAGCCGCTCGATCTCGGTCGCATCTCTTGAACGCAGAGCCACGTTAAGCTCCGAATCTTCGTTCCTCAGATCAAAACGTCCGGTTGCCGTCGCGTTGCTTTGTGCTGTGTTGAGATCCGCCCTGTCAACATTGAATAGGCCGTTAGTCGCTGACAGGTTGATCTGTCCGTTCACGGGGATCAGTCCACGGTCAGCGGTTCCAGCATTTGCCACGATCGCGGCGCTAAGCGTGCCGCTCGAGTTTCGAACGTCAGTACCCAGAAAATTCAGATCGACCGTTCCGCTCGTCTTTCCTTCGAACGGCGGCAAGCTTCCGCCTTGAAGAGCGATAAGTTTCGAAATATCAAGGTCACTAAAGTTACCTACGAGCGTCGACCGCGTGCGGTTGTTCAGTGCAATGACCGCCTCACCGTTGAGCCGGCCGTCCATTACCTGAGCGTCGAGCTGATTTAGGGCGACGCGGTCATTATTTGCTTCGACCTTCGCCGTCGCCGCTCCCAGAGCAACACTTCCGATCATTCCGCCGCCGAGTGTCATATCGGCACTCGCCCGATACCGGCCGGAAGGCTCGAGGATAAACACTGGCCTCGCGATCTTGACGTTCTCCAGCGTTCCGCCTTCGGGCAGGGCATCTGTTTTCTTCAGAGCTATATTTCCCGCGTCAACGTCGTTTGTCCGCGCCTCGACATAACCCTGCCTGATCGAAACGCGGATGCCGCCAACGTTCAGGCTGCCGAGAGTCGCGGCACCTACGTCAAGTTTTGCGACCCGCGACTTGTCGGCGTAAATGGTCAAGCCCGCTCGCGTATTTTCGATCTCGGCAAGCGGCGTCTCGACCCCATCAACGATGATCCCGTCCTTTACGACGCGGTCGGCCCTGAGGCCCTCAAGCGTCACCGACGTCGAGTTTGGGCGATCGATAAACCGAAATCTGTTTGCGGCAGCGTTCGTTACCTCCGCGTCCTGAACATTCCCGGACCGGGCTCGAATATTGTCCAGCCCTACATCGGTCCGGTCGCCGCGATCGCGGACGACGATATTGCTGCCGGTCATGTTCCGCAGGCCAATGTCCTTTGTCGAAAAAGAACGCGCGGTCGCGTTCGGCGCGGTCAGGTTAATGCCGCCGTTGTCCGAAAATCTGAGATTCCTTGCGGTAAGATCTTCAAATTCCGTATCGCCTATCGCAAACCGTTTTGCCCGGCCATTTCCGGCCTGGGCAGATATTTGTTTGTCCTTGTATTCTGCAAGCGCGTCCGAAAGGAAAAGGCCCGCGATCGAAAGGTCTCCCTTGTTCGCCGCCGCGGCCTGCAGTTCGCCATACCAGCGGAAATCGGCACCCGTTCCGCGGACGTTGCCCGCGAGCTTGAGCATGTCGATCCGAAAGTCGTCAAACGTCAAAAGCTGAGCGATCGCCGTTCCGTCGGCCTCGTAATTCGAATTGGTGCCGGTAAGCGTCGCGTTCACGCTCGCACCCTTTAACGACACGCCGTCGGCACGAAGCGACTCGGTAAAAACTTCACCGGCGACCTTATACGTCTCGCCTTCGCCGGTGACTTTCCCCTTAAAGTTTCCCACGCCAACGAGCGATGTCCCCAGCGGTAGAACGCTCGAAGCCTGCGTCAGATTAACAGTCGACTGAATATCTAGATCGTATTTAGGCGAAGCCCAATCGACCACCGTTCCCGTCATCGTGGTCTCGCCTATTGGCGTTGTCAGATCAAATCGAGTGATCTCAGCACCGTTCTTGTGTGCAATGCCCTGTGCCCGAATATCTATATCCTCGACCGTGCTTACGTCATAAACAAAGTTGGAATCGGTCGAGGTCAGATCAAATTTATACCGCTTCTCCGCCGCTTCTCGGTCTTCGGGTGAGAGCAGAAACACCAGATTCTTAGCATCGCCCGATATCTTTCGCGAAAGATCGCCAAAGTGAAGCACGCACTCACGCAAACTAAGATCGACCGTGTCGTACTTAAAATTCACCGCCGACCCGCGTTCATCCTCTACGAGCGTCAAATTGGAAAAATTAGAATTCCCGTTCTCATCAAACGTTACCCACGCTTCGGCACCAGTTATCTCGGTCTTGTCGATGCTGATGTCTCGCGAAAGCTGCCAGGCGTAGAGGTCGCTGACGGTTAGTTCGAGGTGAGCTTCGCGGATAAAGAAGAGCTTTTGGCCCGAAAGGCGGTCGTTGAATGTGGCGTTATTCAGGTGAAGTTCAAGCGGATTTATCGTTACGCGAAAGACATCGGCATCGAAAACAACCCCGATCTCAGCCATCTTCGCAACGAATTGGCCTTTTACGTAGTTATCAAAGACTCCGTATCTATAAGCAACAAGCGAAACAAGGCTCAGCACGATCCCCAGCACCGCCACCAACGCCAGGCCGAAGATCGACTTCCTGCGAAGCGACCTACGCTTCCGCACGGGCTGCTCAGGTTCGATCTCCTCCGGTTTTGTTTCCTGCTCGTCCGACATCAAAATTACGTGAATAGCCAAACTGACTATCCACTAACAACTGTTAACTGAAAAAAGAAATAAGATAAAACCATCGAGCCCAGCCGTTATGTACACTATCCAACATTGCCAGGCCCGCGAATGTTTGCTTGATTACAAACGAACAGTTTCGACGATCTCCAGATCAAAGGCATCGAGGGCATGAACGCGCGGCGGATGATTCGATATCAGCCTTATCTTCGCGACGCCGAGGTCCTTCAGGATCTGCGAGCCGATGCCGTAATCGTGCACCTTTCCGTATCCCGTTTCGCCCTTTGCCGTCTGAAAATCAAGTCCTCGCTCCTGCATTAGCGAGTAGGTCCGGAGTTGGTTCACCAGATCCAGATTGTTCTCACGCTGCCGCAGGTAAATAACAACGCCTTTGCCTGTCTCGGAGATCTTTTGGAGAGAGGTTTCGACCGCCGCTGCCGCTTCGCCCATCGTCACGCCAAACATCGCGAAGGTCACGTTCTCGGTTTGGACGCGAACTAGCACCGGCTCAGTTGTATCAGAAACGTCGCCCATCACCATTGCGACATGCGTTTCGCCGTTGATCACATTCTCGTAAACGATGGTCCGAAACGTCCCAAATCGCGTCGGCAGCTCCGCCTCGACGATGCGCCTGACGAGCATTTCCTTCTGGATTCTATAGCGGACAAGCTCGGCTACTGAAATGATCTTTAGATCGTGTTTCTCAGCAAATATCTCGAGTTGCGGCATGCGGGCCATTGTCCCATCGTCGTTCATGATCTCGCAGATCACAGCCGCCGGCTGCAAACCGGCGATGCGGGCAATGTCGACACTCGCCTCGGTCTGCCCCACGCGAACCAAGACTCCGCCGTTCTTCGCCCGCAATGGAAAGACGTGGCCCGGACGCGCCAGATCGCTGGGTTTTGAAGCGGGATCGACCGCGGTGAGAATGGTTTTCGCCCGATCGGCCGCCGAGATGCCCGTTGTAACGCCTTCGCGGGCCTCGATCGACGTAGTAAACGCCGTGCCCATGCTCGAAGTGTTCTCCGACGTCTGCGGATAAAGCTGCAGTTCGCTGCAGCGTTCCTCCGTCAGCGGAAGGCAGATAAGCCCGCGGCCGTGAACAGCCATGAAATTGACTATCTCCGGAGTTACCTTCTCCGCCGCACAGACGAGGTCACCCTCGTTCTCGCGGTCTTCGTCATCGACGATAATGATCATGCGCCCGTCGCGAATGTCGCTCGCGGCCGCCTCAACACTTGAAAATGCCATGCTCAAACTATCCTATTAGCCCACACTTTAGCGGTACTCGATATATCCTTTGATTCTAACGAATAGCCGCATTTTTCGCGAACCCCAGCGTTTACCGCAACGCACTTAGTTTCCCTTCTTTGCATCTCCTTCGCGATCTTTGCCGCTTTGCGGGAGGGGCTCACGCAAAGCCGCCAAGAACGTAAAGGAAACGCCAGTCGTAGCGCATTCCTCGCGGAATACGTCATTTCAAGCATTTTGCACCGATCTACGCATTATTGACCGTTTCACGCGGAATGGCATTTCAATTTGAATAGCTTTATTGTAGCGTTTTACGTATGCCGCTCGACCTTCGAAAGATCATCCTTCACGTAGTCTTTTTCCTCTCAGGGATCACGACCGTGCTCATCGGACAGGTGCTGCCGATCCTGGCTCGTCGTTATTCGCTGGGCGACCTGGAGGTGAGTTTTTTCTTTCCGGCACAGTTTGCGGGTTCGCTGGTTGGAACCTTTTTGACGAGCTATTTTGGACGTCGCAATAACTTCCTTGCCGCGACGCTGATCGGGTCGCTGCTGATGGCGGTGGGAATGGCGATGATGAATTTCGACTCCTTCGCCGTTTGCCTCGCTGGTTTTACCGTCAACGGTATCGGTATCGGCCTCACGCTGCCGGCGATCAATATGCTGATACTCGAAATGAACCTCGGACGCGCGGGTTCGGCCCTGAGCGTGCTCAATTTCTGCTGGGGCTTTGGAGCGATCGTCTGCAAACCTTTCGTCGATGCTTTTGGGACGCAGGATTCGCTCGGGCTGACAACCTGGCTCCTCGCCGTTCCGCTAGTAGCCGCGTCCGTCGTCCTGATATTTCTGGGACGCAGCCAGCAGGAAAAGAACAACGACGCGCCCGATGATGCTCCTGATCTGACGCCGATCTGGACCACGCCCCTCGCCTGGATGATCGCCCTCTTTAACCTCATCCACGTCGGCTTCGAAAGCGGAATGGGCGGCTGGCTCACCACCTACACCGAGCGCGTCGGAGGTCCGCCGATAGCAAGTTGGATCTCGCCGACGCTGCTGTATTTCACCTTTTTTGTTTTGGGACGCGGATTCGCACCGGTCCTTTTTCGCTTCTTCAACGAAAGCAAAATGCTGATGCTCGGGCTCGTGATCGTCCTCGTCGGAATGATCGTCATCCTCGCCGCACCGAGCGTTTTCACCTTAAGCCTCGGCGCGTCCGTCGCCGGTTTTGGGACGTCATGGATCTTCCCCACCAACGTCGCCCGCTTCTCACAAACCTTCGGCCCAACAGCGACGCGCCGTGCAATGCCACTCTTCATAATGGGCACCCTCGGCGCCGCGTCGTCAACATGGCTGATCGGATTCATTTCCGATCGAACCGGCAGTCTGAATTCGGGAATGTATGTGCTGCTGATCTCGGTCGGCTTACTGATATTGCTGCAGATATATCTTGGGACGCATAGCGGCAGTGGGTCCGGGTCGCCAACGGCGACAAATATTAAAGCCTAGGGTGCAGCCGCTTCGGCGGAACCCTAGGTTCTAGCAACGAAAAATTTCGCTCGCTGAAGGCGAGCAATTGACGCGAGTGATCTTTTCGTCCCCTTCAGGGACGGGGACGCAATGACGATCTACCTAGGGTTCCGCTCGAAGACTCGCTACACCCTAGACTTTAATATTCGTCGCCGTCGGCGACAGGAAAAATCAACCTAAATCCAACGACCGCAAATACTCGCGAAACTCGCCGCCAAGATCCTCACGTTTCAATGCCAGCTCGACCGTTGCGATCAAAAACCCGAGTTTATCACCCGCGTCGTGGCGAGTGCCTTTGAGTTTCACCGCGTAGAACGGGCGTTTCTGCAGCAGGATGCGCATCGCGTCGGTGATCTGGATCTCGCCGCCGGAGCCGGGTTTGGTTTGTTCGATGGCTTCGAAAATATCAGGCGTAAAGATGTACCGGCCAATGATCGCGAGATTGGAAGGGGCTTCGGCAAAGGGCGGTTTTTCGACCATGTCGCGGATCTTGAAAACGTTCGGCTCGACCTCCTCGGCATCGATCACGCCGAAACGGGAAATGTCTTCGCCGTCCACCTGCATCGTCGCGATCACAGGCGCGTCGTAGCGTTCGTAGACCTCCACCATCTGCTGCAGAGCCGGAATTTCGCTGTCGACGATGTCGTCGGCAAGCAGGGCGGCAAAGGGTTCGCTGCCGACAAAATCCTTCGCCTGATAGATAGCATGGCCGAGCCCGAGAGCCTGTTTCTGACGCGTATAGCTGATCTGAGCGATGTCGGAAATGGCCCGAACCTGATCGAACAAGTCGAGCTTATTTCGCTCCTTCAAAAGCTGTTCGAGCTCGAACGAGATATCAAAATGATTCTCGATAGCGCTTTTATCGCGGCCCGTAATTATCAGTATCGACTCGACGCCGCTCGCGACCGACTCCTCAACCACGTACTGGATCAGCGGCTTGTCGACCAGCGGAAGCATCTCTTTCGGTGATGATTTGGTCGCGGGCAGGAACCTGGTACCAAGCCCCGCAGCGGGGAAAACGGCCTTTCGAATTTTATTAACCATGGCAACTTTGCTAAATTCGTCTAGTTCCGGCGATAGGAACAAAATTTGATTTTAGGGCATAGACGGCCGATAAACAATGCCGTTTCTTCCCTTTGCGGCTTCTTTGCGTCCTTTGCGATCTTTGCGTTAAAAGTTGTTGTTTAACGCAAAGGCCGCTAAGATCGCAAAGAAAACGCAAAGAAGAAATGAAAGGCCCATATAGGATTTTCATGTTAGATCTTCACTACGTACGCGAAAATCTCGATGCCGTTCGAACGGCACTTGGCAAACGCAATTTCCCGGTCGACACTCTCGACCGCTTCGTAGAGCTCGATACCGAGCGCCGCCGTGTGATCGGCGAAGCCGATGCGATCAACGCCACCAGAAACTCGGCCAGCAAAGAGATCGGTACACTGATGCAATCGGGCAAACGTGATGAGGCAGAAGCCAAAAAGGCCGAGGTATCGGGGTTAAAAGAGAAACAAGCCGACCTGGAAGCTCGCCGCGATGCCGCCGAAGCCGAGATGCACGATCTGCTCGCCGGCCTGCCGAACCTTCCATTCGATGACGTACCGGTGGGTGCCGACGAATCGGCAAATATCGAGGTACGCCGCTGGGGCACGCCGCGGAAATTCGATTTCGAAGTAAAAGATCATGTCGATCTCGGCGAGGCCCTTGGAATTCTCGATTTCGAGCGAGCAACCAAGATCGCCGGATCGCGCTTTGCGATCATGAACGGCGCCGGTGCGAGGCTCAGCCGCGCTCTCGTCAATTTCATGATCGACATCCATACGACCGAACACGGTTACACAGAAACGCTGCCACCGTTCCTCGTAAATCGAACGGCACTATTTGGCACCAACCAGTTGCCGAAATTCGAAGACGATCTTTTCCACATTAAAGACGATCGCGGCTTTGCGCTGATCCCTACTGCCGAAGTCCCGGTCACGAATTACCACTCCGGCGAAATGCTGGACGCCAGCGACCTGCCGAAATATTTCACAGCCTACACGCCATGCTTCCGCTCCGAAGCCGGCAGCTATGGCCGCGACACCCGCGGGCTGATCCGCCAACATCAATTCGAAAAAGTCGAATTGGTAAAGCTGTGCATGCCCGAGAACTCGGAAGAAGAACACGAAAAACTCACGGCAAACGCCGAGAAGATATTGCAGTTGTTAGGGTTACCGTATCGAACCGTTGTTTTATCAACTGGCGACATGGGCTTCGGAGCTCGAAAGACCTATGACATCGAAGTCTGGCTGCCCTCACAGCAAACCTTCCGCGAAATATCGAGCTGCTCGAACTGCGGCGATTTTCAAGCCCGCCGAATGAACACCCGCTTCAAACGAGCGGGCGGGGCCAAACCCGAATTCGTCCACACGCTAAACGGCTCAGGCCTGGCCGTAGGCCGCACGTGGATCGCGGTGATCGAAAACTATCAGCAGCCCGATGGCTCGATAACGATCCCGGAGGTTTTGCGGCCGTATATGAATGGTTTGGAGCTAATTGCCGCATAGCCGGGAACGCAGGCGCCCTCGCCTGCAAGCGTTCGGCTTTGCGGACGCTGGTAAACGTGGCCATTAAAAAAGTTGAAAAGTAGTGATCCTCCGTCACGCCGGAGGAACCGGCGTTGCAGCCGAGGGCGGCTGCGTTCCCGGCGATAGGTTGACGATATTCCGTGATGTAATTACGATGTAATTATGAAAGCCCAGATAATCCAGATCGGAAATTCGCAGGGTATTCGCATACCAAAGGTTTTGCTAGAGGAGAGCCGCATAACTGGCGAGGTCGACCTCGAACTTCACCCCGACGGAATCCTGATCCGCAACGCCCAGAAAGCACGCTCCGGCTGGGCTGAGGCTTTTAAGACGATGGCGGAAAATGAGGATGACGAAATGGATGGCAAGACACCATTGACGGCGTTCGACAAAAAGGAGTGGCAATGGTGAACCGTTTCGACGTTTATCTCGTCAACCTCGATGCCGTCCCGACCAGGGATGCCAAAAACACCCGCCCATGCGTTATCATCTCGCCGGACGAGATGAACCAGCACCTCGCCAACGTCATGATCGCCCCGCTCTCAGCCTCAACCGCAAAATACCCTACGCGAGTGGCCGTCAACTTCCTCAGCAACGAACGAATGATCGTGCTCGATCAGCTCAGAACGGTCGACAAAATTCGACTGGTTAAAAAAATTGGCGAGATCGAGGATGCGGCACAAAAGAACGTTCTTGACGTCCTTGGTGAGATCTTTGCGGAGTAATTACCAAAGCGCTCTCACTTCAGAGTGGGTTGTCAGTTTGCCTCCATCAGCATCCTCTATTCCCTGCTCGATGGACATTTTCTCGTCTTCAGAGATTTGATCCCACCAGTCGCGGGTATGCTGATGTCTCAAGTCGTCGATCTCATCGAGCACGGCCACATTGTCGAGGGCTGAGACCCATTGGATCAGCTCAATTTTGCGTTCGTGAATGTTCCCGTTAGCGGCCATAGAAGCACGATTTTATCACAGGATATGGTTATGAAACAGCAACTTTCGTTTTCGCCTTGTTCCACAGGTCGTCCATTTCTTTGAGGTCAGCGTCTTCCAAGGTTTTGCCCGCTCGTTTTAGTTCTTCCTCTATGAATTTGAACCTTTGTCGAAATTTTCTGTTGGTGCGATTGAGTGCAGTTTCGGGTTCGACGTCCAGATGGCGGGCTAAATTGACCACGACAAAAAGCAGATCGCCTATCTCTTCGTCGATGTTGTCTTTTTCGCCGTTGGCGATGGCACTTTTGAGTTCGGCGGTTTCTTCGCTAAGTTTGTTGAAGATCTGCTCGGCGTTCTCCCAATCGAAGCCGACCTTTGCCGCTTTTTTAGTAATTTTCAGGCCTTCAAGCAGTGCCGGAAAATGGATGGGCACCTCGTCGAGGATCGAGTCTCGCGGCTTTTCGACCTTGCCCGAAGCGGCTCGTTCGTCGGCTTTCAGCTGGTCCCAGTTGTCGAGGACATCCTGTGCTTTCGCGAGATTTGCATCACCAAAGACGTGTGGATGCCGGAGCACAAGCTTTTTCGCAACGCCCGCAGCAACTTCGTCGATCGTAAAATCGCCACGCTCCTTGCCGATCGTTGAATGGAAAACTACCTGCAGCAGCAGATCGCCGAGTTCTTCCTTCAAATTTGTTGTATCGCCGGTTTCGCTGGCTTCGTGGATCGCATCAAAGGTTTCGTATGATTCTTCGATCAGATACTGCGAAAGCGATTGATAAGTCTGCTCGGCATCCCAAGGGCATCCGCCCGGAGCCCGCAGACGTTCCATAACAGCTACCAGTTCGTCAAAAGTTTTGGACATGAAAATATTAGAAGCGAGAAAAGAGCGAATGTCTAGGAACCGATTTAGACGATCCTATACCTTGGCGCGTTCTTTGCGGCCCTGTGATAGATCGATCTTATAACTCAAAGCTGCAAAGATCGCAAAGAATACCACGGTACGGCGGACAGAGAAAAACCCTAGTTACCACATCGACGGCGAAGTGATAAAATCAGAGATATGATAGGCCACGACGACGAAAACGAAGAAGTACATTACAAGGTTGCTGACAAACGCAAATTTAATGCTGACGGCTCGCTACGCGACGGCGTCACGCTCGACGCCGCTCCGGTGAAACCGGCCACCCCGGCCGCAGAAGCGCCTCAGCCTCAGCCAGCCCAACAGGTCGAGGAAACTCACATCGGCCCGATGGACGAAGAAGAGTTTGCAGATGACGATGGCGAGGAGATTCCCGGTGCACAAGACCCCGCGAGTTTTGTAAATTTTCTCTCGACCATCGCCACAAACGCCGCCGCCTCGCTCGGTGCCGTTCCGCACCCGGCAACCGGCAAGCGTTCGCTCGATCTCGAAACCGGCAAATACTGGCTCGATGTGATCGGGATGATCCACGAAAAGACCAAGGGCAATCTGCACCCCAAAGAAGCCCGCCTGCTCGAAGGCCTGCTCGCCGACCTGCGGATGCAGTACGTGCATCTGGTAAAGGCGACGGAAGAAAAGCTAAAAGCCCAGGCCGCGCAGAAGTTTTCGGGAGCAGATATTTTAGGTAAGAAAGTCTAGGAGGTCGTGAAAGTCTAGGAAGTCTTGAAAGCTTCCGTGACTTCCTAGACTTTCTAGACTTCCGCGACTGTGATGAAGCTAACCTTCCTCGGCACAGGCACATCGACCGGCGTTCCCTCTATCGGGTGCGATTGTGAGACGTGCCTTTCTGAGGATCCGCGTGACAAGCGGTTGCGAGTTTCGATCCTGATCGAGCATCGTGATAAGAAGATCCTGGTCGATACATCGATCGATTTTCGCCAGCAGGCCCTGCGGGCAAATATCAGCCGCCTTGATGCGGTTTTGCTGACTCATTGCCACGTAGATCACGTCTTCGGCCTCGACGATATTCGACCGCTGAATTTCCGCCACGGAGCGATGGGCGTTTACGCGAATGAAATCGCCTGGACAGATCTACGGCGAATTTTTCAGTATATTTTCAAGCCCACGCATGTCGGCGGCGGATTACCGCAGTTGATCCCGCATACGGTCACGCCCGGCGCATCTTTCTGCATCGGCGAGGACATCGAGGTCACGCCGTTAGAGGTAATCCATGGCAAATTGCCAGTGATCGCGTATCGTTTCAATGATTTTGCTTACGCTACGGATCTGAAAGTGATCCCTCCGGAGTCTATGGACGGCCTGCGCGATCTGGACGTTCTGGTACTCGATTGCGTGAGGATAAAACCTCATTCGACGCATCTGTGTCTCGAAGAGGCTCTGGCGATCATCGCAGATCTAAAACCGCGGCAGGCGTACTTAACGCATCTTAACCACGACATACTGCACGAGCGCGATTCGACACTTTTGCCCGATAATGTCCAATTTGCCTTCGACACATTGGTAGTCGGTGAAAACTAACAGGATTTCCATACATTTTCCTACCGTTTTCCACCGCCATTCCCATTACTAGCCTGCTTAAACCACTGCGCTTAAACACGTTACCGCTATGTTACAGGAAAATTCATGCTTTTCATTACGGCTCGCTCTCTAAGTTGTTGAAATATCAGGGCTTAGAGAAAAGATTAAAAACCACTATATTTTGTGTTGACAAAGCTTTTCGTACACCATATATTCTATATCCACGCGAGCGAAACACAATCAAACTCACCCGCGTGTTAACAACCTTACACCCAGACGAGAAATGGCCGTCCAGTGATTTCTGAGATATAGGCTAAGGGGATTTCTCGCTGTTTTTACCTCCCGGAGCTGCTTTGCAGGAGCCGGAAAAGACATCGAGCAAGGGATTTTTGGCGAATAATTTCAGGAGAAACGTCTAGCTGATATGGAAAACTTTTTCGCACCAGGAGCGACAGCGGCAACACGCCAGGCAGAAACAGCGGCACAAACGACGATGCAGGTTCGCAAGCGTAATGGCTCGCTCGAACCGGTAGATATCAATAAGATCGTACGGGCGATCACCCGTTGCTGTAATGGTCTGCCATCGGTCGATTCGATGCGTATCGCCACCAAGACGATCAGCGGCCTCTACGACGGTGCCACCACGCAGGAACTGGACAAATTGTCGATCCAGACTGCAGCGAGCTTGATATTCGAAGAGCCGGAATATTCCCGGCTCGGTGCGAGACTACTGAACCAGTACGTTGAAAAAGAGGTTCGCAATCAGGAGATCCATTCGTTTTCGCAATCGATCGCCTTTGGTGTAAAGGAGGGCTTGATCGGCGAACGGGTTGCCGAATTCGTAACTGCCAACGCCCGCAAGCTGAATGATGCGATCGACCCGACTCGCAATGATCTTTTCGAATTTTTCGGGCTTCGCACACTATATGATCGCTATCTATTGAAGAATCCTGTCACCCGCGACGTGATCGAGACGCCGCAGTTTTTCTGGATGCGCGTCGCCTGCGGCCTTGCTACTAGTCCGCACGAGGCGATCAATCTCTATCATCTTTTCTCGTCGCTGGAATACGTTCCGTCGACACCAACGCTCTTCAATTCGGGCACGAAACACGAACAACTCTCTTCGTGCTTTTTGCTCGATAGCCCGCAGGACAGCCTCGAAAGTATTTACCGCAAATATTCCGATGTCGCCATGCTCTCAAAGTTTTCTGGCGGCATCGGAATCGCCTATCACCGGGTTCGGAGTCAGGGCTCGTTGATACGCGGCACGAACGGTCATTCGAACGGCATTGTCCCGTGGCTCAAAACCCTTGATTCCAGTGTTTCCGCCGTAAATCAGGGCGGCAAACGCAAAGGTGCCTGCTGCGTCTATCTTGAAACCTGGCACGCTGATATCGACGATTTTCTCGAACTACGCGATAACACCGGCGACGAGGCCCGTCGCACACACAACTTGAATCTGGCCAATTGGATCCCCGATCTTTTTATGAAGCGGGTTCAGGCAGACGGCGTCTGGTCGCTGTTCGATCCGAAGACTGTTCCGCATTTCCCTGATCTCTTCGGCGAAGAATTTGAAGAGGCATACGTAAGAGCTGAGAATGAAGGCCTTTATGTCCGTCAACTCCAGGCTCGCGATCTTTATGCAAAGATGATGCGGACGATGGCACAGACCGGCAACGGCTGGATGACTTTCAAAGATTCGTCGAACCGTAAATCCAATCAAACCGGCCAGCCCGGCAACGTCGTTCACCTGTCTAATCTCTGTACCGAGATCATCGAAGTTACGAGCGACAATGAAACCGCCGTTTGCAATTTGGGCTCGATAAACATTGGTCGATACGTCAAAGATGGTGCAGTCGATTACGAGAAGCTTCACCGCAATGTCCGCCTTGCCGTTCGTCAGCTCGACAAGGTAATCGACCTGAATTACTACGCGATCGATTCAACCGCAGACTCAAACAACCGCTGGCGCAACATCGGCCTCGGCGTCATGGGATTGCAGGATGTTTTCTTTCAACTTCGACTGCCCTTCGACAGCGACGAGGCACGGAAGATCTCAGCCAAGGTGCAGGAAGAGATCTATTTTGCGGCCCTCAACGCCTCGAGCGATCTCGCCGCCGAACTAGGCCAGCACCCTGCGTTTCCCGAAACGCGTGCGGCTCAGGGCGATCTGCAGTTCGATTTCTGGGGAGTCACGCCGGACGATATGCAGCGTTGGGATACGCTTCGCGAAAAGATCAAAACGACGGGCCTGAGAAATTCGCTAATGATAGCCATCGCACCGACCGCCACGATCGCCTCGATCGCCGGCTGTTACGAATGCATCGAACCGCAGGTATCAAACCTTTTCAAACGCGAGACCCTCTCAGGAGATTTTGTACAGATCAATAAATATCTCGTCAAAGAACTTAAGGCGATCGGGCTTTGGACGGACGAGATCAGGAATAAGATCAAATTATCCGAAGGCTCGGTACAGGATATCGCGGAATTCAACGACGAACTCAAAGCCATCTACCGCACCGCCTGGGAGATCCCGATGCGTTCATTGATCGACATGCAAGCCGACCGCGGAGCATTCATCGACCAGTCCGCTTCCCTGAATCTGTTCATGGAAAGCCCGAATATCGGCAAGCTTTCTTCGATGTATATGTACGCGTGGCAAAAGGGTTTGAAGACGACTTATTACCTACGCTCACGTCCGGCGACGCGAATCGCACAGGTGGCCGCCGCCGATAATATCGCATCTGTAATCGAAGAGCCGGCGAAGAAAGTGTATACGGACGAGGAAGCGTTGGTTTGTTCGCTGGAGAATCCTGAGGCTTGTGAAGCGTGTCAGTGACAAATAAAGAATTTTGAATATCGAATAATGAACGAAAGAGTTTGATCTCAAGACGCGAACCAAACAATATGCGTTGAGGATTATTCGACTGTTCAGACCTCTTTCGAAATCACCCGATGCTCAGGTGATCGGTAAACAGCTTCTGCGGAGCGGAACCAGCGTCGGTGCTCAATATCGAGAGGCTTGTCGGCCGCGTTCGGATGCCGAGTTCATAAGCAAGATGACAAGTGCTCTGCAAGAATTAGACGAGACGGCATATTGGCTAGAACTCTTGGTTGAGGGCGACTTTATAACCGCAGACAAATTGATGGAGCTGCAAGATGAGACAAATCAATTGATCGCCATATTTGTAAGCTCGATCAAAACTGCCAGGTCAAAGAAATAGCTCGTTTTCGATATTCAATATTCTTTGTTCGTTATTTATTTCTATGTTGTTAGATCAAGGTTTCAATTTAACGCTTCGCCCGATGAAGTACCCGCAGTTTTATGAGATGTATAAAAATGCGATCAAGAATACGTGGACGGTCGAGGAGGTCGATTTTTCGACTGACGTGAACGACCTGCGTAACAAGATGACGCCGTCGGAGCGACATATGATAAATCGTCTGGTGGCGTTTTTTGCGACGGGCGATTCGATCGTGTCGAACAATCTCGTACTCAATCTCTACAAGCACATCAATTCGCCTGAGGCGAGAATGTATCTCTCGCGGCAGCTTTATGAGGAAGCGGTCCACGTGCAGTTTTACCTGACGCTGCTCGATACCTACATTCCCGACCATCACGAACGCGAACAGGCGTTTGCAGCGGTGCAGAATATTCCGTCGATCCACACGAAGGCCGAGTTTTGCTTCAAATGGATCGATTCGATCCAGAATCTGCACGCTCTTGAAACAAAGGAGGACCGCAAGCAATTCCTGCTTAACTTGATCTGCTTTGCGACCTGTATCGAAGGGCTGTTTTTCTTTGCCGCGTTCGCCTACGTCTATTTCCTGCGCTCAAAGGGCTTGCTTCACGGCCTCGCGGCCGGCACGAACTGGGTTTTCCGTGATGAATCGGCACACATGGCGTTCGCTCTGGACGTAATAAAGGAAGTCCGAAACGAAGAACCAGAACTCTTTGACGAGCATCTTCACCGCCAGATCGTCACAATGATCGACGAAGCCGTGACCTGCGAAATGCAGTTCGCCGAAGACATCCTCTCCGGCGGTGTGTCGGGCCTATCGATCGCCGACATGCGGCAGTATCTCGAGTTCATCGCCGACCAACGCCTGGCAATGCTCGGCCTCCAAAAGGTATATGGAGCCAAGAACCCGTTCTCCTTCATGGATCTGCAAGACGTCCAGGAGCTCGCCAACTTCTTCGAACGCCGCGTGTCGGCCTATCAGGTTGCGGTGGCCGGGGATGTAAGCTTTAACGAGGCCTTTTAAGAATTTTTGCCCGGGAAAAAGACTGAACGACGCGAAAAAGAAAACATTCTCGCGTCGTTCAATCTTTTGGAGGACATACTCTCTCCCGAGCAACTCATCGCTCGGAACTAGTCGCCGTGTTCTGCTCAGCGATCCGCAATGCACGGCCGACCATCCAGATGGCGATCAGGGCTACTATGACTGGGTTAAACAACATCACAGGTGCCGGAACCAGATGCGTTAGGCCACTCAACAGGAAGAACCAAGCACGCTGGCTCAGCAATCCGAGTATCGAAACAGCAAAGAATATGCGAGAAATCCGGCGGGTGCGATGTCGCAGCATCGTGACTGAACCCAAGAACGACCCAATGACTCCTAGCGAGTAACCCACCGTCGCCCACAACGGTTCTGCCGTCATGATCTCAAGCCCAATTGGAGATATTTGCTCGGCCTTCTCGGCCTCGGACAGTAGATAAGGATAAACCAGCTGTACCACGCCGAGAATATTTAGCAATACCATCAGACCCGCGAAAACCCAGAACCACCAAGGTGTGGCGGACTTCTTCTTGTTTGTGTCAGAACCCATAACGACGCCTCCTGATCAAGATAAAAGTGTGGTCACGAGTCTAATCTGGAAAGCAAGATTTTGTCCAGACCCGGCACTCTTACAATATGGATCGGCGGTAGATCAGGAAGAGCGTAACGGAATGAAAAGCGGCGATAAGAAGATTGCTAACGACGACTGGATTGGCGATGGTTCCGACGGTGAACGGTGTCGTTAATTTATAGATGATCTGGACCAGTATCAGGGCGGCGACCATGTTCGGCTCGCGACGAAACAAAAGGCCAAGCGAAACGATCGCGATGGCAACGTACACCGATAACAAGATCCCGCGAGCTGCCGTCTGTTCGCCATAACTCTCGGCTGCCCAAGATGCATTAGTTATCATCCCGAAACAGACCGGCACAAGCACGGCGATATTTAGAATCAACGAAAGTACGATCATCATCCGCATACGGAAACGTTCGACCTTTCGTCCTAGTTGGATTCGCAAACCCCCAACTATTGATCAACCAGATCAATCCGCCTATTTGACTTCAACCCTCGGCTCGACCCGGAAACTGCTTATCTGGGTGAACGTTCGGCCCCACATGTCCGTTGCTCGGACTTCAAGCCGGTTTTCGCCAAGCGGTAAACTCTGCGGTATCGCCCCTCTCCAGAGATGAGTGCTGTTAACACTGTTTGACGGGCGACGCCCCGGAAATAGAACGTCCGCCAGATCCCATTTATACAAGGACCAAACGTAATGTGGGTCGGGAGCTTCCGTGTGCCTCATAGGAACCCACTCACCGTTGCCGAAACGGTATTCGACCTTATCGGTTTGATACCCCATAAAGAAGTTCGCGAATATCCCGGCGGATGTGCCTCGGCCTGCTGCAACAACCTTTGGGTGAAACAACCTTATCTGAAACTCCTTGGGTTTCTCGGCTGCTTTGTAGTCGATCGTATATTTGTTGCCTTTTATATTTAGGAAAGCGTAACCACGAGGCGTGCCATCGCGCATTGTCGAGTCGGGCACACCGGCCGGAGTAATTTCGCCCGAATACCAATCGCCTGAGGTAGTGCCGGCGTTGTATTCGTGATGAGGTTTTTCCTGTCGCCAGCCGTCTTCTTTTCCATAGAAGTTGTGCCGTTGCAGGTGTGTATGAGCTGACATCGACAGGGTGTTCGGATAATCCTTGAGTATATCGAAGAGCCTTTGGCGGTCGGCGTTTCGAAAAGTGTTCTCGTTTTGATGCAGCAATGGGATATGGAACGAGGTCACCAGAAGTTTATCTTTTGGTACCGTCTTCAGATAGTTCTCGAGAAAATCTAACTGGCTTTTTCTGAAGCCGCCCCAATAGCCTTGACCATCGCGAGGATCGGGGTATAGCACGTCGTCGAGTACGATAAAATGAGCATCGCCATAGACAAATGCATAGTCAGCTGGGCCGAAGTTGTATTCAAAAGTCTCGTCCGCAAGCTCATCCGTCTTGGCGTCGAAATTCATGTCGTGGTTTCCATAGACGTTGTACCACGGGATCCCGACTTCTGCGACGGCCTTGCTATAAGGCGGAAACAGATCGAGGTCGTCACCGACAATGTCACCGAGACTGATCCCGAAGGCCACGTTCTTGATTCCCTTGACCTCAGCAACTATGCCTCGGGCAAAGTAGTTTACTTCTTCGATCGTGTAAGGCTGCGGGTCGCCGAAGATCAATGCGGTAAAATTCTTGGCGTCGGTCGCTGGTCGCAGTCCAAAATCGATGGAAGCCGGAAGCGGGCCAGTTGGCTCAAAACCCTTGTAACGCATTTTTGGCGAGCCGTTCGGCTTATGCACGTAATAATATTGTGGCTGGTTTAACTCATTGAGCGGAACATCAAATCCGGCTGGCTTGATCACAAAGATCGTCTGGTCGCTGGAGATCGGCAAACTGTAGCCGCCGCTCGCGTCAGTGAGTACTACATCAACGCCATTGCTCACGGCAATACCCGACAGACCAACTTCGCCGCCATCGCGTTTCTTATTCGAATTTGAATCCGAGTAAACCACGCCGACGGCCTTTGACTGAGCGACGAGCGGCTGGGCGGCAAAAATAAGTAGAAACGACAACAAAACGACCGAGCATTTAAAGGTTGGCATAGTGAACCCCACAATTCTATCTAATTTTTTAATCATATATCAGAGCCTCAACACTTAGAGCGTATATCGCGCACCCGATTAACACATAGTTAATTTCCAATCCATACAACAACAATACCGCCTGATTTTGCCGTGCCCTTTTCCTTGGCTATCCTTAAGAGTAGTTTTAGCCATCACTCTTGCGCCGGATCTGTAATTCACCTTATGAAAAAAGACCTTCTTCAAACCTGGCGTTGGTTCGGCCCGGATGATCCGGTTTCGCTTTCGGATGTAAAACAGACTGGAGCGCAGGGCGTGGTTACGGCTTTGCACCATGTTCCGCATGGTGAGGTTTGGACTGCAGATGAGATCGAGAAGCGGAAGGCGGAGCTGGCCACATTTGGGCTGCCCTGGAGCGTGGTAGAGAGCCTTTCGGTGCATGAGGACATCAAGACACGGTCGGGGCGTGCGAATGAGTGGATCGAGAATTACAAGATCTCGCTTCGCAATCTCGCGGCATGTGGGCTTGAGGTAGTTACTTATAATTTTATGCCGGTCAACGACTGGACGCGGACGGACATTGCGTTTGAGCTCGAGGATGGCTCGCTGGCGTTAAATTTCGACTTGGTCGATTTCGCGATGTTCGACATTCACTTACTCGAACGTGCGGAAGCTAAAAATGATTTCGCTGATGAGATCGTCGATAAAGCTGCGACCCGTTTTCGCAACGCTACACAAGATCAGAAAGACCTCTTGATTAACACGGTTCTTTTCGGTATTCCGGGCGAAGAAAGACGTACGGTCGAGGGCATGCGGCGTGCGCTCGAACCTTACAAAGACATCGACCGCAAAGCCTTGAAAAAAAACTACGCGTATTTCCTACGCGAGATCACTCCCGTTGCCGAAGAAGTTGGAATTCGTCTCGCAGTTCATCCCGACGATCCGGCATTCGATATTCTCGGCCTGCCACGGATCGTTTCGACCGTCGAAGACCTGCGTGATATCGCCTCGTTCGCAACGTCACCGGCAAACGGGTTCTGCATCTGCTGTGGCTCGTTGTGTTCGAATCCAAAGAACGATATTCCTGCGATCCTGACCGAGGTGGGATCGCGTGTGCATTTCGTTCACTTCCGAAATATCAAGAAAGACGGCCTCGGCAACTTCCACGAGTCCGACCACCTCGACGGCGACGTCGATATGTACGCCGCGATGAAAACGGTCTTCGAAACTGCCCAAACCGTCGATCACTTCATCCCATTCCGCCCGGATCACGGACATCAGATGATGGATGACATCGCCAAGATCACAAATCCCGGCTATTCCTGCATCGGCAGAATGCGCGGCCTGGCCGAACTGCGTGGGTTGCACCTAGGAATCTCGCGTTGTAGCAAATAATTAAACTATTTTGAGAAGGCGGCAAACGATAAGCTACGTCATGCGTTTATCCCCGCTCCACAGATTAATAAGGATCTCGTTTATTGCGGGTACTGCGAACTGAACTTCGTGACCGGCACCTGACGCGACTGCTCGCGAAGCATTGATACGCTTGGCGACCTCATCACAAACGCCGTCAAATCCTGCACTGTGCCCTCCCGATACAACAACCTTGGGGAACGGTGCGGCCGCCAGTTCATCTAAAGGAAAGGCGGTATCCCACATCGGCCTCGCGTTACGCACTACGGGAACTAGGGGCAACGCAGCCTCAAAGAACTCAGGAGGAAATTCATCCGGATCGCTGCCGACGGACTTAAGGAAACCGCGGACCCATTTGTCATCCGGGACGTCGCGATACCAGACGTCTCGGACCTCGTTGACGAGGGCCCGGGCGGCAGGATCTTTAGCGAGCGAAAATGCCGGCGGCTCAAGCAAGGCCAGGGACAGCGTCGCCTCTGGCCGGCGGGCCGCTGCAAACATCGCGCCCAGTCCACCATAAGAGTGGCCGACGAGATGGGCTCCATCGCCCATCAGGTCGACAATGTCATCGGCATCCCTAAGAAAATCCTCGCCGTTGGCAGCCGCACTCCGGCCATAACCTCGACGGTCGATGATCAGTAATCGAAATCCTTCATCCGCGAGCGGCCGCTGCGCTTGCCACTCCTCGACCCCAGTCGCGAGCCCGCCGTGAACAAGCAAAACTGTCTCGCCCTTCCCTAATTCTTCAACAAAAATATCGCTCATATATTTTGCAATATACCATCTATGCTCAAGGGTTCAAGATCGACCCCAGACCGGACGGAAATAGCATGTTCGCAAGATTGAATGTTCCGCTTTTATCAGCTAGAAACCGGTGATCTGAGTAGGAACTTTCGCGTCTCGGCCGTAGGGCCCGCCGACCCGTGATGGAGCGACGCCCCACCACCAGACTGTGCCGTCGGATTTGACGGCGAAAGATCGGTTTCCGGCGACGTAGGCCGCCGAGACATTAGTGATCGCGGGCTTCTTTGGCGACGGATGATAGCCGCCGCTCGTACCGATCCCGACTTGGCCCCAGCCGTCATGGCCCCAGATGCGTAGCGTGTTGTCGGCGAGGCGGACTACGATGTGGCCAGGACCTGCGACGATCGAGCGAGCGGTTGTAATGCCCGCAACTTTTTGCGGGGCCGCATTTACCGAACCGGCGGGCCCGCCGTTACCCCAGAATGAAGGGCTGCCCATCGTCGCCGATTGGTTGCTACCCCACATCCACACTGATCCGTCCGACTTAACCGCACCTGAGAAACCGAAACTCGTGGTTCCTTCGCACGCTATGGAGACGACGCCCGACAGTCCGGCGACTCGAATCGGCGTCCTCGATCGCCTCATCTGGTCGCTTGGTTCGACTCCAATTTCGCCGTTCGAATTTTTGCCCCAAGCATAGACTTCGCCTGATCGGGTCAACGCCAGCGCATGTTCACCGCCCGCCGCAACCGCTGCAACTGGCGGAAGGGCGTCAACCGTCTTCATCGCTACATCCGCCATCGACTGAGAAGCTGCTCCTTCGCCCCAGGTCACGACGGCTCCATTCGAGCGAACGGCCAAGCCATAATATCGTCCCGCATCGATCTGCACCACGTCCTTTGACAACGGAACTACCATAGGCGTTGCCGAGCGCAGCGGATTATCCGGCGTCCGGCTCGAACCCGGCCCGCGGCCAAACTGCCCGCGGTCGTTCATGCCCCAAGCCAGCACCGTGCCATCTTCGAGCAAAGCGAAATGCATGTCGTATCCGCTTTCGATCTGCTTGACCTTGCCCGGAAAGGTGAGCTGCTGCGGTGTGGCCATTCCACGCCCGTCCATACGCATCCCGCCGTATTTTTCTTCGGTTCCGAATCCGCTGACCGAGCCGTCAGACTTCACGATATAGACAAAATCTGAGCCGCCAATATGTCGGATCGGGCCTGACTGAGCAAAACTTGTAGGCAGAAAAACCGAGATAAGAAGGGAGGCAACGGCAACGGTCATCCAGATGATTCTTGTCTTCATGATTCTCAAGTTGAAGGGTTCGTTTTCGACTAGGATAGCAGGTCTTGCTTAGATTTTTTAAGGATTTGTCAGTATTTGCCGCCGATTCCATTCGACGATCGCTAGGCCGCCGACGTAGACGCCTTCAAGTAAAAACTGCGCGATCCCAAAGATGGGCGCACTTCCAACCAAAGTAACTGCGAACACAACACAGAAACACGCCCACGCGGCATTGGCAAAGATCAGCAAGAGTAATAATGACATCGGCCTTTGATTTCGCACGGCAAGCGAAAACGAGTAGGCTCCATAGGCCAGGTGCACAAACGCATGGCAGATCACCAATGTCGGCGACAAGCCGTTCAACGAGCTCAACCAACCGCTGAAAAGCAGGAGCCCCACCCCGGTCAGAATGGCCCCGATACAGTCAACCCATAAGATGCGCTGGATGAAAAAGGTAACGATCACATTATCCGCCTGATACGCAAAAACCGACCAATAATATATTATTTTCTTTCGAGCCTTTGCACATAATTCGCGTGTAACAAATTTATATGAACGGACAAATAACAGAATTCATCAAACACCACTACCGCCATTTTAATGCCGCTGCCCTGATCGATGCGGCCGAAGGCTACAAAAAGCACCTCGATGACGGCGGAAAGATGATGATCACGCTTGCGGGAGCGATGTCGACAGCGGAGCTGGGGCTTAGCCTCGCAGAGATGATCCGTCAAGACAAGGTGCAGATCATTTCGTGTACGGGGGCGAATCTTGAGGAAGACCTTTTCAATCTCGTCGCCCACGATTTTTACGAACGCGTGCCGCATTACCGAGATCTGACGCCAGCGGATGAGCAGGAGTTGCTGAATCGACACATGAACCGCGTGACCGACACGTGCATCCCCGAAATGGAAGCGATGCGGCGGCTGGAAAAGGCGATGGTCGATGTTTGGACTGCAGCTGACGCAGCGGGAGAGCAGTATTTTCCGCACGAATTCATGTATCAGGTGCTGAAAAACGGCTCACTTGAGGAGTATTACCAGATCGATCTCAAAGATTCGTGGATGTACGCTGCGATGGAGAAAAACCTGCCGATGGTCGTGCCGGGCTGGGAAGATTCGACGATGGGCAACATGTTCGCCGGCCACGTCATCACCGGCGACATCAAAAACGTCCACACAGTGCGCACCGGCATCGAATACATGATGTCCCTCGCCGAATGGTACACCGCAAACGCGACCGACGACTCGACCATCGGGTTCTTCCAAATAGGCGGCGGCATCGCCGGTGATTTCCCGATCTGCGTCGTCCCAATGCTTCACCAAGACCTCCAACGCGACGGCGTTCCCGTATGGGGCTATTTCTGCCAGATCTCGGACTCGACAACGTCGTATGGTTCGTACTCGGGTGCCGTGCCGAATGAGAAGATCACGTGGGGCAAGCTCGAGGCGACTACGCCGAAATTCATCGTCGAATCCGATGCTTCGATCGTGGCTCCATTGATGTTTGCGTATATTTTGGGATGGTAGCCGGAGCTTTGGAAGCTTAATATTCGAGGGGGTTAAAATTGCGATATCTGGTATAGAGATCGTCGTCTGAGATTTTATCTCTCCGGAGCACTCGTTCTCGGCCTTCACCGTCGAAGGTGGTAACGGTTCGATAGCCGCCGAAATTCTCGACCGTTGCAAAAGTCTTGATACGGCTCCCTTCAATTCTGGCAAAATCAGTCGCCGTGCCCCCATAAACCCTCCATGAATCGATACACTTGAGCTTTTTATTGTATTCAATGTTCGGATACTCTTCCGAGTTTTCTATATGAATGAGTTTGTCCTCCTTGTTGTCGTAAATAAGCAGTGTTCTTACCTCGTTCGAACCTCGTGCTGCGGTGCCTGAAATAAAGGTGACGTCTTTCAGATCGTCGCCGGTGAAATCAAGAAATTGCGGGTCAGCTTTTGCCAGAGCATAGTTTTCAATTTCAATAGTCTGTTTCATCTCCCATTTCTTTTCGGAAGTAAGAGAATAAAACCGGATGATCGCGAAATTGTCTGCCCGATGCGGCCGAAGGTCGCCCAGCCTAACGATCTCGATCTCTATTTTGTTACGGCCAGGTCTTCCGATATGTGACTCATCCGAATAGAACTCAAGAATTTTCCGCGGCGCAGACGGACTCGCATCTGGGTTTGTTAAAGAAGCAGTCTTTGGAAACGCTTTTGAACTAGATGGCTGGGCGTCACTTCCGTCACTACACGAAACGACGTTAAAGAAAAGGAATGCAAGAACAAAGCTACGCATGGCCGAATCACTACCTATAGAGATATATTAGCTTAGACCTCATACTTTGGCGCGACCTGGAATTTCGGTTCCGCCGCAAAGATGTAAAATGTAGTGGTCGCTATCATTCATGGAACACTTTGACGTTCTCATCATTGGGGCAGGTCTCTCGGGCATCGGGGCCGGGGCGCATCTGCGGATGGAGTGTCCTGAGAAGACTTTTGCGATACTTGAGGGCCGTGAGCGGAGCGGGGGGACTTGGGATCTGTTTAGGTATCCGGGTGTGCGGTCGGATTCGGATATGTTTACGCTCGGGTATCGGTTTAGGCCTTGGACGGAATCGAAGGCGATTGCTGACGGGCCTTCGATCCTCAGATATATCCGCGAAACATCGGCGGAATACGACCTTGATAAAACGATTCGCTACGGCCATCGAGTGAGGCGGGCAGAATGGTCATCCGAAGAGGCGCGATGGACGATCGAGGCGGAAACGATGGCCGTAGGAAGGATATCCTCTCAGGGCGATGGAGATTCGAAGGAAAATGCTGATCTCCCGCAAAGCCGCGAAAACGCAAAGGAGCCGCAAAGCAAAACCCTCACATTTACCTGCAATTTTCTCTACCTCTGCACCGGCTATTACGAATACGAAAGCGGGTACACGCCGGACTGGCCGGGATTTGCTGAGTACGCTGGCACAGTTATTCATCCTCAGAAATGGCCTGAGTCACTCGACTTCGCCGGGAAGAAAGTCCTGGTCATCGGCAGCGGGGCAACGGCTGTTACGCTTGTTCCGGCGATGGCCGAAACGGCGGAGCATGTGACAATGTTGCAGCGTTCGCCGACGTACGTCATTTCGATGCCTTCGGAGGACAAGCTCGCAAATTTCTTCCGCTCGCTGCTTCCATCGAAAGCTGGTTATGCTCTGACGCGCTGGAAAAACGTTCTGCGGCAAACGTTCTTTTACGAGCTTTCAAAAAAGAGGCCTTCGATAATGAAATGGCTCATTGCGAAGGGCGTCAGCAAAGAACTCGGTGACGAAATGGCCGAGAAACATTTCAAGCCAAGCTACAACCCGTGGAATCAGCGGCTTTGTCTCGTGCCGGACTCCGATCTGTTCGCATCTATCCGCGATGGGCGTGCTTCGGTTGTCACCGGCGAGATCGAAACCTTTACCGAATCCGGCGTACGGCTCAAAAATGGTGACGCGATCGATGCCGACATCATCGTCACCGCGACGGGCCTCAAGCTCAAGATAATGGACGGCCTTACACTGGTTGTCGATGGCAAAACGGTCGACCTTTCGACAAAGCTCGCGTACAAAGGAATGATGTACAATGACGTGCCAAACTTGGCACAGGCCTTCGGCTACACAAATGCCTCGTGGACGCTGAAATGCGACCTGACGAGCGAATATGTTTGTCGACTGATGAAGCACATGGACAAATTCGGGTTTACGCAATGCGTGCCGCGGCTGAAGGATGCAAGTGTGAAGCGAGAACCGGTACTTGACTTTAATTCGGGCTATGTTTTGCGTGCCCTTGATACATTGCCCGGCCAAGGCTCGAAACAGCCGTGGCGACTGCATCAGAATTATGTGAAGGACGTTTCGTTGATCCGCTTTGGTCGCCTAGAAGACGGGACGATGGAGTTTACCGGTAGGAAATAATGAGCTTAACAAAGGAAAGTGTGGTCGTGATAACCGGTGCGGCATCGGGCATTGGTCGTGCGATGGCTGCTAGATTCGTCAAGGAGCGAGTCGCGGGCATCGCCATCGCCGATGTAAACAAAGAACGCCTGGACGAAACCCGTAAACTCCTAGGCGAGACGACAACACTCGTAACCTCGCACATTGTCGATGTCGCCGACGCCCGTGCTATGAAAAGCTTTGCCGATGAAGTCTTCCTCGAACATGGCCGCGTTACGCACGTTATAAACAATGCGGGCGTCGCCCTCGGCGGAACAGTCCGCGAGGTCTCGCTGGACGAGATCGAGTGGCTGATGGGCATCAATTTCTGGGGCGTAGTACACGGAACAAAGTTCTTTTTGCCTTACCTCGAAAAGGAACCTTCCGCCCACATCGTAAATATTTCCAGCATTTTCGGAGTTGTCGCCCCACCGGGACAGGCTGCGTATTGTGCAAGTAAATTCGCGGTTCGCGGATTTACCGAAGCCCTTCGGCATGAGATGGAAGGCACAAATATCGCAGTTTCGGTCGAACACCCGGGCGGCGTTTCGACCAACATCGCCACCGACGCCCGCATCTCGGACGGCGTGACCGCGACAAAGGAACAGATCGAAAAGAAAACCGCCCGCATGAACCGCAAGCTAGCAAATACGACCCCCGAACAAGCCGCCGATATCATCGTTCGTGGCATTCTCGCCCGCGAGGTGCGTATCCTGGTCGGTTCCGACGCAAAGATGCTGAGTACGATCACCCGACTTTTCCCACGCAAATATCTCGCCGTGGCCAATCGGATCAGCGGTGGTGGATTGGAAGATCGATAACTATGTAAATCGGATTCGGGTTTCGGTAGCAGTAACGAACGTTTGTTCTAGTTTTTCCGAATGATCTCGCAATATTGTTTCGAGAACCGCTATCTTCATTGCTGAACGCTCGTCTGAAAGCCTCATAAATACTATGCCGCGATGAGATCGATGTTCGCGAAAAATCATTTCGCCGAAATCTTTATCATTTGTAATAAGGATCCAGTTTTCGGAATATGCCTTGTCAAGGATCTCGTCATCGGTCGCCCCCTTCCACTCGTCAAAAACTGAAAAGACATCGTGACCGCGAGTTCGAAGCCATTTAGCGACTGCTGGCCCGGCACATTCGTCGACCAAAAAACGCACGTTATGCTGTCTCCAGAACCAAGGGCATGAAATGGGTTCGACTTAACGATTCGCCGGCGAAAAGCAGACATGCTTTGACGTCGTCGGGAGTTAACCCATCGTATTCTTCCAGAATGTCGCTGATCGTCGCACCGTGAGCAAGTAGATTTAAGATAAACTCTACCGATAAGCGAGTGCCGCGAATCACGGGTTTACCCGCCAACACTTTGGGATTGAGCGTTATTCTCTTGAGTAATTCGTTATCGTTCATACTGGCGGTATTATATTCGAATATAGATTTGATATGAAGATAATTGTCACAGGCGGGGCCGGATTCATTGGAAGTGCTTTAGTTTGGCGGCTAAATCAGCTTGGCTATAACAACATCCTGATCGTCGACCGGCTCGACGAAAGCGATAAATGGAAAAATCTCGTGCCGCTGAAGTTTGAGGATTATCTCGATGCGGAAGATTTTATCCACGAGCTCGAGGAATTCAACGAATTCGATGTCGTTTTCCACCTCGGGGCATGCTCGTCTACGACTGAGAAGGACTCGAACTATTTGATGGAGAACAATTTTGAGTATTCGAGGATCGTTGCGGGTTGGGCGGCATTAAATGGCGTTCGCTGTATCTATGCATCGTCGGCGGCTACCTACGGCGACGGAACGGCCGGGATGAAAGATGGAGCGAGCGCTTTGAATCCACTGCGGCCCTTAAATATGTACGGATATTCCAAACATCTCGTAGACAAATGGGCACAACGTATGGGATTGTTCAGGCAGATCGTCGGGCTAAAGTATTTCAATGTCTACGGACCAAACGAAAATCATAAGGGCGATATGCGAAGCCTCGTCAGCAAGGCTTTCGATGAGATCTCTGCGACGGGCTCGCTTAATCTTTTCCGCAGCCACAACCCCGATTACAAGGACGGCGAGTTCGGCCGTGACTTTGTTTACGTGAAAGATGCGGTGGATATGACGCTCCATTTTATGGAAAACGACATCGGTGGGCTTTTCAATGTAGGTTCTGGAAGCTCTACGACCTGGAATGAGTTAGCCAATGCGACCTTCGCGGCGTTAGGAAAGGAGCCTAATATGGAGTACATCGACATGCCTGAGCCCCTTCGTGGAAAATATCAGTACCACACACAGGCCGATATAACGCGGATACGCAAAGCCGGGTACACCAAGCCCATAACGCCGCTCGCCGATGCGGTTGCGGATTACGTTCAGAATTACCTCGTGCCGGACAAGCATCTCGGCGACTAGACGCCAGAGGGCAGGCGCCCTCGTCTGCAAGCGTCCTGCTTTGAGGACGCTAACGAGCGCATTGGTTGTCGGAGTCGGCGTTGCAGGCGGGGGCGCCTGCGTTCCCGGCCAAAACCTCAATGAGTCAGATCGACGACATCTTTATTACAACCCGCGACTGGCGTGGAACTGTGCTCGTTTGGGATGAGCAGGCGATCTTTCTCGGGCAGGCTGCGGACGCTAGCCTGCACGAATCGCCGGCGATAAAGGTCTGCGTGGCTCTCGAACACAGTTTTGCCCTGCGAACCCACGAAGACGACACCTTCACAAACTACGAATCCGCCATCATTGCTCCCGGCCAACCGCACGCCATCGACGGGCGGCATAACAAGATGGTAATGCTGCTGCTCGCTCCGGAAACGAAGCTCGCACAGCCCCTAGCCCCGATATTTTCAAAACAAGGAATAACGAGGCTTTCGACAACAGCAGTTACGAAGATCCGCTCGATCTTTGCGGACTTTGAAGAGCGACTCGAGGCAAATGATGTCGGAAACGTTTGCCAACAGATGGTCGCGGCCATCGATAATGGCGAAAGCCTGCCGATCGACGGCCGCGTTGCCCAGAGCATCGAATGGATCAGGTCGAGCCGGGATAAGGGTATTTCAGTTCAAGAGATCGCCGCCGGCGTCGAGCTGTCCGAAAGCCGTTTTTCACATCTTTTCACCGAGAATGTACGCGTTCCGGTCAGACGTTATCTGCTATGGCTTCGTCTGCGTGATGCAATGCATTTGCTCGCAAAAGGCAGTTCATTGACCGAGATCGCCCACGAGGCCGGTTTCTCAGACTCAGCACATCTTACCCGCACATTTCGCTCGCTCCTTGGCATTGCCCCGTCAGCCCTTACGAAAGAGAGCACCATCATTTCGTTCCTCAAATAGCAGAAGCGTTCAAGCAGATCTGATCGCGATGGTTCAAACTCGCTCTACTAGCGATGAACAAAGATAAATTGATCTATCCGGAGCCGATAGTCATCGGTGCCGACGAAGCGGAAAGCTGGGAAAACTGGGGTTTTCGCGATACGAGTTTTGCGATAAATGAGCGTGATGTCGTCGAGATAACAGGCAGCCGATATGAGTTGAGCGGCCAGGAATTGCCGCGTCTTTTGCCCTGGATCCGCGAAACTCTGGCGATCGACCTCGATGCAAAAGATCAGCATCGAAATTCTTATCCGACCGAAATTCCCGCCGCGATCGAGTCGCCTGCATTCACCAAAGCAATTCGCGAAATCCTCAAGGAGGAGCAGATCGACGCCTCCGGGGAAAATCGTCTGCGCCATGGCCACGGCCATACGCAGGAAGAGATGTACGCCATCAAGCACAAACGCCTCGGGCGCATTCCGGACATGGTTTTGTACCCGGAGAGCGAAGCTCAGGTCGCATCGCTTATCTCAGCCGCGAAGGACCATAATGCTGTTCTCATCCCGTTCGGCGGGGGAACGAACGTGACTGACGCTTTGCGGTGCAGCAACAATGAAAAACGTGTTATCGCAACCGTCGATATGCGGCGGATGAACCGAATTTTGTGGATCGATAAAGAAAACATGATGGCCTGTATCGAGGCCGGAGCCGTCGGCCGCCATATCATGACGCAGCTCGCGAAATACGGCGTTTCGATGGGCCACGAGCCGGACAGTGTTGAATTCTCAACTCTCGGCGGCTGGATCGCAACCAATGCGAGCGGCATGAAAAAGAACAAATACGGCAATATCGAAGACATCGTTGTCGATATAACCGTAGCTGCTTCAGATGGCGAACTAAAACGAACGACCGCCGCCCCGCGAGAATCTGTAGGCTCTGATCTTCGTCGGTTAATGTTCGGCTCAGAGGGAACGCTCGGAATCATAACATCGGCTATCGTCAAACTTTTTCCGCTGCCGGAATCACAGGCTTACGGCTCCGTTTTGTTTCCTAGCTACGAAGCCGGATACGCCTTCATGCAGGAGCTTGCCCACACCTCGACGCCGCCGGCGAGCGTGCGTTTGGTGGACAATCTTCAGTTTCAGTTCGGCCTTGCTCTAAAACCAGCATCGAGCGGACTAAAGGTTTGGAAAAGCAGCATCGAAAAGTTTGTCGTCACCAAGGTTAAAGGATTTGATCCCTATAAAATGGTCGCTTTGACCTTGGTTTTCGAAGGGACAAAGCAAGAAGTTGACCGCCAGCAAACCGACGTTTACCGGATCGCCGCCAAGCACGGCGGTATGAAAGCGGGGGCCGAGAATGGCCGTCGCGGTTATCAGTTGACGTACAGCATCGCTTATATTCGCGATTTTTTGATGAATTACTACATCATCGCGGAGTCGTTCGAAACGTCATGCGCGTGGAGCGACGCTCTCAAGATCTGCGACAACGTTAAGAAGGTTCTGCGTGACGAATACACGAAGCGCGGGCTTCCGGGTAAGCCTTTTGTAACCTCGCGTATCACGCAGGTTTACCGCACGGGGGTCGCGATCTATTTCTATTTCGGCTTCTATTACAAAGGCGTCGAGAATCCGTCCGAGGTCTATCTCGAGCTAGAAAACATAGCTCGCGAGGAGATCCTACGCTGCGGCGGTTCGTTGTCGCATCATCACGGCATCGGCAAAATTCGCAAGCAGTTTTTGCCGGAGATAATGTCTGAAACTGCCTTGAAGTGGAAGAAAGAGATCAAGAAAAGCCTGGATCCTACAAATGTTTTTGGGGCAGGGAATCAGGGGCTGTAACTAAGAAGTTTTATGATGCGTGCGGAGCGGCTCATTGAGCTGATAAAAACCGTAAAACTCAGTGGAAACGTCGATGACCCGCCGCTTTGGCAGATCGAGAAAACTCGTTTTCAGGCGAATCTTTGTCGTGTATTGCTGTGGCTGGTTGGTGGTATTTCGGTAATGCTGATGAAATACTTTCGCGGCTACCGGATCAAAAATATCAAGACGATTCGTGCGCAATTCCGTGAGATCTGGGAGCAAAAAGAACGTGAAGGCTGGCCGCTCCTGATCTGCTCAAATCACCTGACCTTTATCGATTCGGCTCTTATCATCTGGGCCCTTGCATCGAACTGGTGGTATTTTTTCAATTACAAAGCGTTCACCTGGAACGTTCCGGCGGGCGATTTTTTTAAGAAGAAGCTGCACTATCACGCGATCTTGTACCTAACGAAGTGTATATTCATCGACCGACAGGGCTCGCCCGCTCATAAGAATGCCGTTCTAAACCTTTGCCGATATTTGTTGGCTAAAGGCAACGTTGTTTTGATATTCCCCGAGGGTCAGCGAAGCCGCGAAGGGCGATTTAACGTTGACCGTTTGCGGTTTGGAACAGGTAAGATATTAACGTCGCTCGAAAACGCTAGGGTGCTTTGCGTATATCTTCGAAGCGATCTGCAGCAAACTTTTTCAAACTATCCGGCAAAAGGCTCGACGTTTTCGATGCAAATGAAACTTATCGAACCAAATATCGAAGGAACGTCAAAGAAACGGGCCAGCATCGCCGCAGTCAAAGAGATCGGGGCCGTGATCGAGCAGATGGAAAAAGAGTACTTTACGGCCGGAACGCAGGCGCCCTCGCCTGCAAGCGTTCCGCTTCGGGACGCTGAAAAACGCGGAGCTTTATAAAGTTGAAAAATAACAACCGACGTCAGGCCGGAGTCGCCGGCCTTGCAGCCGAGGGCGGCCGCGTTCCAGTCATATGAACATTCTCGCCGCCACCTTCTTTCTCGCTTGTCTACCGACCGCTTTGCTCGATTTCGTGTCGCCGATCTGGAAGAACGACCCGAACCTGCGAATTGATGACGCGTATAAGTGGATCTACCAGGCCACGCGCGGCGGCGAGCATGCCGTGCCTGATCGCGAGATGGCGAAGCAATGGCTCGACAAAGAATGGCAGTCGATGAGCGACGAACCTAAGCACGAGCATGAATTCGTACCGCTGTGCCCGGGCAGTGAGATCGGGCGATTTAACCTCCGCCCCTATAAAGCTCGAGGGGGGAAAGCGGACGATTTGCTAGACGCCTTTCTCGCCAGTGCCCGCGATTATCGTTCGGAACCTAAGGCCTTCACAGATGCCTGGGTTGAGCTTGGCAAAAGACTAAAACAAAAGGCCTTCGGCAAGGTCACTCACAAAGAATGGCTTCGGCTTGACCGTGAGATGAAGAAGAAAGGCTACCCCGCCGTTCATCACAGCGATCATTACAACAAAACCTACCGCCCTGCGTACCGCATCGTGACGCTCGAGCAGGCCCAGCAATTGATACCTTCATAAGCCAGCGGCTTTGCTTCGCCGAACCGCCACGTTAAAGTATTGGTTGCAAGCTATGAAGATCTTTCACGGCACCGACAATGCCAATATCGCCCGGCCATGCGTCCTGACGCTCGGCGTTTTTGACGGACTACATCTCGGGCATCAGGCGATCATGCTACAGGTCGTCGATAGGGCACGGGCTATCGGCGCGGTGGCTACGGCCTTGACGTTCGACCCGCATCCGCGAGCGGTACTTCATCCGGCAACGGCGCCGCCGTTGCTTCAGACGCTCGATCAACGGTTAGCAAACCTTGAAGTATTAGGAATCGAGCAGACGATAGTCATCCCCTTTTCCCTGGAATTTGCCTCGCAGCCAGCCGAGAATTTTCTGAGCGACGTCATCCATGACCGCTTGCAAGCCCGCGAGGTTTATCTGGGCAAAGGCTTCGAATTTGGAAAGGACCGCGGCGGAAATATCGATCTGCTCAGATCGATGAGCGAAAAGCTCGGTTTTTTAGCCGACGAGGTTGATGAGGTGCAGCTCCGAGGAAATCGCATCAGCTCCTCAGCTATCCGTCGGCTGCTTTCCGAAGGCCGCGTTAATCTCGCCCGCAGAATGCTCGGGCGACCTTATGGCGTCGAAGGCGTGATCATCCGCGGCAACCGTCGCGGCCATACCATCGGATTCCCCACCGCCAATCTCAAACCGCACAATCGAGTGATACCAAAATACGGAGTTTACGCGACGGCGACTCTAATTGACGGGATCTGGCGAAAGAGTATTACGAACATCGGAGTTCGTCCGACGTTTGAGAATGACGCCGAGCCATCGATCGAAACCTTTGTGTTCGATTTCGATGGCGATCTTTACGGTGATGTTTTGCGGGTCCGGTTTTTGCATCGAATTCGCGACGAGCGGAAGTTTAACGGCATCGATGAACTCAAGGCTCAGATCGAACGAGACTCAAACCGGGCGAGGAACTATTTCCGGCACCAGGGCGTAAAGAACATGCTGGCGATCCTGTGAGGGCGAGCTGCGCGGGAAACATTGCGGACAAAGCCCGGTTCCGCAACTACATCGAATCGTGTCCGTTTACGATTGCGGTAGATCGAAGAAAAAATAGATGAACGATATTGCACTCAAAGATCAGTTAGCGGGCCATCGGGTCCCCGGCCCGCTTGTGCCTACGGGCGAAATTGCAATTGCAAAGCGTCCGCCGAAACTCGTCGAAGCGTCGAAGGGAGCCGCTCCGAAAGGCGATGAGAATGACGGCAGCAAGGGGCTTTACGGATATTTGCGTCTTTTCCAGGTTTCGCGTGTGATCACGATGCTCGCGATATACCTCTATCTTGATCAGCTGGATCTGCACCTAAAAATGCAGAACAAACAGAAACTTGAGCGGCTAAAGAATGCGTACCGGCTTACGCGTGCTGCTGTTTATGGAGAAAAGCTTTGGGGCATCAAGCTTTGGTTCTTTCAGCTTTTTCTAAAGGCATCGCGACGCTTTCTGCTCGGAACCGAAACCGATCGCTTAAAGATCCAGGAACGGCAAGCCGTCTGGCTCAAGGATAAACTCATCGAACTCGGCCCGACCTTTATTAAGATCGGTCAATCGATGGGAACGCGTGCCGATCTTCTGCCGCTGCCGTTTGTAAAGGAATTGGGTACGCTGGTCGATCAGGTTCCGGCGTTTCCGAACGATGTTGCTTTCGCGATCATTGAACGTGAACTCGGCAAAAAGATCAGCGAGGTTTACAAGGAATTCGAACTCGAACCCGTCGCGGCGGCGAGCCTCGGCCAGGTATATCGAGCACGTCTTCATTCAGGTGAAGAGGTTGCGGTAAAGGTCCAGCGTCCGAACCTCGAAGGTACGATAAAGGGCGACATCGTTATCCTAAAGAAAGTTGCGAATTTTGCCGAGCGGTTTCCGCAACTCAACGAAAACGCCGATTGGGCCGGAATGCTTCGCGAATTCGACCAGACGATCCACGAGGAAATGGATTACTCTGCTGAAGGCCGGAACGCCGAGCGGTTTCGTGACAATTTCAAGACCTGGACAAACGTTCACGTCCCGACCATATATTGGAACTCGACGACATCGCGGGTGATGACCATGGAGTTTATACACGGCACCAAGGTCACCGATCTCGAGGAACTGGTTCGCCGCGATGTTGATCCGGCAATTGTAAACCGTCTACTCATAAAGACTTACCTAAAACAGCTTCTTGAAGACGGCTTTTTCCACGCGGATCCGCATCCCGGCAATCTGCTCGTCATGCCCGACGGGCGTCTCGCGTTTTTCGATTTCGGCATGGTCGGCCGCATCACGCCTGAGCTGCAGGCAAAGATGATCGACGCATTTTTCCACGTCGTCAGCAAAGATCCGGCTGGCATCGCGCAGGATCTGATCGACCTCGATTTCCTCAAACCCGGAACGCCGCATTCGACGGTTAAGCCCGTGGTTGAAAAGATGTTTGAGTTTCATTTCAATTTGAAGCTCAAGGATGTCAATTTCAAAGAGCTGACCTACGACCTCGCGGACGTGATGTACGATTATCCGTTTCGCCTGCCGTCAAATTTCACCTATATCATGCGTGCCCTGATGACGCTCGAGGGCATTGGCATCATCACCGACCCTGAATTCAATTTCTTCGAAACCGCTAAACCATACGCAAAAGAATTCATGCTCCGCCGCGAGGGCAAAGATTTCCGCAAGTTCTTTGTCGACAAACTAATGGGCCGCGACGAAGGCGGCAAGATCGACTGGGACCGCACATGGAAACTAGCGAAGATGGCGTTTAAGACGGTTCTGAATAATTAGGCTATGAGAAAGGTTATTCTATGCCTCGCAGTTTCGTTCGACGGTTTCATCGAGGGGCCGAACGGCGAGATCGACTGGATCGTCTTTGGGGAAGACGGTGGATCAGACCTCACTGCTTTCGTTGAGGAGATCGATACGGTTATCTACGGCCGTATCAGTTACGAGATGTGGGGAAACCCGAAAATCACCGAGGAAAGTTCGGATTTTGAAAAGAACTTTTATGGAAAACTCTTCGAAATGGATCGCTATGTTTTTTCGACGACTCGCCATCATTTTGACGGGAACGGAAAGGCGATCGGAGGCGACGCGACTGAACTCGTTACTCGGTTGAAAACGCAGCCCGGAAAAAACATTTGGCTCTACGGCGGGGCGAGTCTGATCACCACATTCATGAACAAAGGCCTCGTCGACGAATTCCGCCTCGCGATAATGCCATCGATCATTGGCGAAGGTAAGCCGCTGTTTAAAAATGTCCGCAACAGGACCGATCTAAAGCTGGTTCGCGTGGAACATTCTGCATCTGGTGTACTCGGCGTGACTTACGAAGCCGTTAAATAGTCGCACGAATGCTCAATCACTCGAAAGAACTTGAAGGCCTACCGAACGTTCGCTACTTTGCCAAGCAGCTTAGTCGAGACCATTGTGCTTGTCCAATTAACTCCAGAACTAAATGGTATCTTCGCCCAATCTGATCATTAACCATATCTCCGACGACCTTCCGATCAACCGGCTGGACGATACGGGTTGGGAGAGCTCGTCCCAGGTTTTGATCTCGACCTACTGGTCGGGAATACCAGCCCAAAGGGGGCATGAATTCGCGAGCAGACTACTGTGGTCGGATTCGGCTCTCTATGTTCGCTTCGATGCGTCCCAGGATGAACCGCTCGTTATAGCTGACAATCCTGATCCGTCAAAAAAGACTCTTGGACTGTGGGACCGCGACGTGTGCGAAATATTTATCGCGCCGGATGCGTCCCAGAGAGATCGGTACTTCGAGTTCGAGGTTGCTCCGACTGCTGAGTGGGTCGATCTGGCTATCGAGAATGCGTCCCAGAAACGCGTGACTGATCTCGCATACGATTCGGGCATGACGGTCGCGGCACGGATCAAACCCGGCCGGGTCGTCATGGCGATGAAGATACCGTGGACCGCGTTTGGTATGCGTCCCAGGATTGGAGATGTCTGGCTCGGCAATATTTTCCGCTGCGTTGGCTCGGGCGAAGATCGAGGTTATCTTGCATGGCGTCCCACGGGAACAGTGCGTCCCAATTTTCACGTGCCAGATGCGTTTGGCGAACTACATTTCGTTGAGTAAAAAGGATAAGGGTGAAAAGCTTGATGAGCCTTGAGCCAAATACCTCTTCCCCTTTTGCCCATTTCGCCTTTTTCACTTTTCAAACTGTCATTCCGCCATCGACCGCAATGGTTTGCCCCGTGACGTAGCTCGATGCGTCCGAAGCGAGGAAGACCGTCACGCCCTTCAACTCGCCTTCGTTTCCTACCCGTGGAATCACGTTATTTTCCTGGATCGAGCGTTCATAAATGTCGATCACTGCGTCCGCCAAACGTGAATGAAAGAAGCCCGGTGCGATCGCGTTCACACGAATTCCGCGGCGTCCCCAGCTTGCGGCAAGTTCTCGAGTCAGGCCGATCAAGCCCGCTTTGCTCGCCACATAACCGGAATAAAAAGGCCCGTTTGCCGACGATGTCATTCCGGCGATCGAAGCAATGTTTATGATCGAACCGCTTCCCTGTTCGAGCATCTTGCGTCCCACAGCCTGTGCCATTAGAAAACAGCCGGTCAGGTTTACATCGATCACCTTTTTCCATTGTTCAAGCGGCATTTCCTCGGGCATCGCTCCCCACGAGATACCTGCGTTATTGATCAGAATATCGACCGAGCCAAAATGCTTGATCGTCGAATCGACGACCGCCTGGACCTCGTCTGGCTTTGAAACGTCGCACATTTTGCCTGCCGCATTGAAGCCGCGTGCCGCAAACTCATTTACCGTCTCGTCGAGCCACTCGCGCCGCCGCGCGCATAGCATTAGATTCGCTCCAGCTTCGCCCAAAGCCTCGGCCATTTCCTTTCCAATCCCACGCGAACCGCCAGTGACGATCGCCGTTCTGCCCGTCAAGTCGAACAGTTCTCTTACGTTTTTGCTCATATCTATTCCCCGAAAACAGATAGCATAACACGCCTTTACGCAGCTTCGCTCGATGTCCGTGCTGACCCTAAATTATCAAAGATCTACTATCTTTTTGAAGCCTACCATGAATTTCAGCGATTGTCAAGTGTCCTATGTGTGAAATATTACATTGGTAGCAATTTGTTACTATTCCCCTGAATGCGGTTTAATTATAGGTTATGGAAAAGACCGAAAAAGAGCTGGCATTCCTGCACGACCTGTATATCAATGACGAGTGGACCAGGCGTTTCACCGACCTCGTCGACAAGCATATCGACCTGAGAGAGTCGGACAATCTGCTGTACATCAACGCCGGCACCGGCCACCACGTAATGGCTGTCTGCGAGAGGTTTGGCGAGAAGACCGACATTTTTGCTACCTGTGCAAACGTCGATATGCTAACGATCGCTCAGGATAAAGCCGCAGCGGTTAGATCGCCGGTCGATTTTTCGACGATACGATTTGAGGATGATGCTTTTGATGCGGTTCTCGCTGACGCGACTTTTGTCCGGCCGGTCGAGATCGAGGCGTTTATCGAGAATGCTGTTCGTGTCGCGAGGACCGGTGGCGATGTCGCTGTCTTTTTACCGTCGGCCGGCAGCTTTGGCGAGGTCTTTTCGCTGATGTGGGAAGCTATCTTCAACGAAGAGATCAGCGGTCAGGATGAGACGGTCCAGACCCTGATCGAATCGATCCCTACTACATCTAAACTAGAAAGCATCGCCGAAAAGGCTGGAATAGTAAACATCAATACCGAGGTCGCGATCGAGGTTTTCGAATACGACAACGGAAAGGACTTCATCGAGTCGTCACTTGTAACCGACTTCCTGCTGCCTGCGTGGATGGAAACGCTCGAGGATGATGAGAAAGAAAAGGTTCGCCAGGGCCTTGCCACCCTGATCGATGCCGATGAAGGCACGCTGCCGTTCAGATTTTCGGTGAAAGCGACGTTGTTGTCGGGGGAGAAGGGTTAAGGTCTTTACCCACGTGCTTTCCTCGAACGCCATTGCTGAAATCAATGATTTTCGTACGCCCGATCATTTCTAGCTTGTCTTCGCTTCCGCGCGGCGTCGCATTTCTTCGACGAGAGCATCGTCGGGCACGTCATTGATCTGCGGGGCCTGTGCCTTTGAGAGCCTTTGCTGCTCTTCGGCCTTTTCTTCTTCTTCAGCCTCGCGCATGCCGTCTTTGAAAGCCTTTCGCGACTGGCCGAGCGATTTGGCGAGCTGCGGCAAGCGGGTCGCTCCAAAAAGCAAGAAGAGAACGACCACGATGAGGATTATTTCTGTTGTTCCGAGTCCAAACATATTTAGTTACCTGCGTTTCTGACACAATATTACCGCATTTGACGACTGTATCGCGGAAAAAAGTTTAGTGCCGCGTTTTGAATCTCTCCATCGCATCAACCAGTGCCGATGAAATTCCCTTTTCAGAAACCGAGTGTCCGGCATCGGGTATAACGATAAATTCAGCCTCGGGAAACGCCCGATGCAGTTCCCACGCCGAGGTTATCGGGCAAACGACGTCGTAGCGCCCTTGGACGATCACGGTCGGGATGTGACGGACCTTGTCGACGTTCTCGATCAGGTAGTTCTCGGTCGGAAAGAACGAGTTATTCATAAAATAATGACACTCGATGCGGGCCAGGCTCAGGGCTTCGTGCTCGCCTTCCCAATGATCCATCAAGCCCTTGTCTGGATAAAGCTTCGAAGTCGAACCCTCCCACACGCTCCATGCCCGAGCGGCCGAGAGCCTTACGTTTTCATCATCGCTCGTCAGGCGTTTGTAGTAGGCAGCCATGAAATCTCCGCGTTCCTCGACCGGGATCTCGTCGCGGTAGCGTTCCCAGAAATCAGGGAATATCTCACTCGCCCCGTACTGGTAGAACCACTGCAGTTCTTTCTTGCGGGTAAGAAAGATGCCGCGAAGGATCAGGCCGAGACAGCGGTCGGGATGCGTTTCCGCATAAGCCAAACTAAGCGTCGACCCCCACGAACCGCCGAAAACGTACCATTTATCGACGCCGAATTTATTTCTAAGCGACTCGATATCCTTGATGAGGTCCCACGTCGTATTCTCGCGAAGCTCGGCATGCGGCGTCGATCTTCCCGACCCACGCTGATCAAAAAGGATCACCTGATACACCGCAGGATCGAAAAACTGACGGTAAAGCGGTATCAAACCGCCGCCCGGCCCGCCGTGCAGAAAAACCACGGGTATGCCGTTCGGGTTGCCGACTCGTTCGTAATAGATCGTGTGAAGCTCCGACACGACGTACATGCCTGTGTCAAAAGGTTCGATCTCAGGGTAAAGATTTGCCATATCTCGATGATACTTGAACACGAGGCTGGTGGAAAATAAATAAAGCCCGCACTTCGCCGATTTACTATTTTCCCCTCAAAATTTACTATTACAAGCGATGCTTGAAGTAAGTTTCAACAGCCCGCAATGCGGTTGGATGTCGATAGGGTTTGACGACGGAGTGACGGAATTTCACACCACAACGGCGCACGCCCCGCATTCAGGTGCTCTGCCCGAACTGATGCAGATCCTCACGAAGCTCGCCGATCCGTCTTCGCCCGAGAATGAGTTTCTGCTCAAATGGAACCGCGACCCTGAGGAATTCGATTTTCGATTCGTACGAGACGGCGAAAACCTAACCATTGAGATATATCAATATCCAACCGACGAACGCGACCACACGGAACGCGAACTTGTATTTTCTCACGCAGGAACGGTTGCGGAGGTTTACAGAGCGTTCGGTGAGACATTTGACCAGCTTTATGCCGACCGCGACACAGACGAGTTTGAATTCAATTGGCGACAGGCGTTCCCTTATCGCGAGTACGAGGAATTTAGGAAAAGGATGAACTAGCCCGGAAGCTACACGAATGTCACGAATAAAGTCGAACCGCTGATTCGTGCCCTTCGTGTCATTCGTGGCTAACTTCTTTATGAAAGAGAGACTTTTAGAACTACTGGCCTGCCCAACCTGCGGCGGCGACATTTTGCTGGCGTACGCTTCGAAATACGACGGTAAAGAGATCATTGACGCAGTTTTAACGTGTAAGAAATGTACCCGCGAATATAAGGTCGTGCGGGGTGTGCCGCGCTTTGTCGATCTCGAGAAGATCGAGGAGGACAAGGCGGCGACCGCAGAGAATTTTGGCTGGCAATGGACCAATTTCACCCAGGAAGACCCAAAATATCTCGATCAAATGCTCGGCTGGCTGCAGCCCGTAAAACCTGAGTTTTTCGAAGGCAAGGTCGTCCTGGAAGGAGGCTGCGGCAAGGGGCGACATACAAAACTCGCCGCCCAATGGGGTGCGAAAGATGTCGTCGGCATCGACCTCGGCGACGGCGTCGAATCAGCATTTGCCCTCACGCGCGATCTGCCTAATGCTCACATCGTTCAATGCGATATTTTCAGATTGCCGCTGAAAAAGGAGTTTGATTACGCATTCAGCATAGGCGTGCTGCACCACACACCCGACCCTAAAAAAGCATTCATCTCGCTTGCAGGAAAAGTAAAAAAGGGCGGCCACATCTCGGCCTGGGTCTACGGAGCTGAAAATAACGAGTGGATCACGCGGTTCATCGACCCGGTCCGCACAGGATTTACCTCACAGATCTCGCAGCCGATGCTTTATCAGCTTTCAAAACTTCCGACGCTCGGCGTTTTTCTCGGGACAAAGCTCGTCTACCGTCCGCTGAACTCCTTCGCCAAGCCCGTCGCGAACAAGCTCTTTTACAACGAATACCTAAACCACCTCGGCACCTTCGGCTGGCGCGAACAACATAATATCGTCTTCGACCACCTCGTCGCCCCGACCGCGTTCTATATAGCCAAAGATGATTTTGCGACCTGGTGGGACGAGATAAAGGCTGAAGACGTTCAGATCAAATGGCATAATGAGAATAGTTGGTGTGGGTTTGGTCGAATTGGTTGACCGAGAATAAACATTGAAAATTTCAGGCATCATGTTGTATCTTCTTTGTAGATACATCTAGGATGAGTATGAAGATTCAAATTCAAAAATGGGGAAACAGCCTGGCGTTGCGAATCCCGAAATCCTTCGCCGTCGAGTCAAAGATCGAGCAAGGTTCCACCGTCGAAGTTTCTCTCGAAAGCGGCAAGATCATTGTCTTTCCTGTGGCGGAACCAGAGTTTTCACTTGACGATATGCTAGCGAAGGTTACGCCGGAGAACTTGCACGGCGAGATCGGCACGGGCACGAGCGTCGGTAAGGAGGCTTGGTAAAGTGGCTTACGTTCCTGAGCGCGGGGATGCAGTTTGGATCGACTTCAACCCACAAGCGGGACACGAGCAAGCCGGCAGGCGTCCGGCGATCGTGCTATCGCCACGAAGCTATAACGAAAAAGTGGGATTATGCCTGCTCTGCCCGATTACCAGTAGAGCAAAAGGCTATCCGTTCGAAGTAGTGATTCCCAATGATTTGAGGCTGACAGGGGTTGTCCTTTCCGACCAGGCAAAGAGTTTGGACTGGCGTTCGAGGAATGCAGAATTTATCGTCGAAACGCCGAAGGCGGTAACAGAAGAGGTTCTAAAGAAGCTCCGGTCGCTGCTGTGAACACGACGTTCTTCCAACCATGTATATCGCAGTCTGATTTGCCCCGGTTCCACTCTGAATATCAGCAAACTAATGAGATTCGAGAAAAATGTCGGCGAAAGATACCGTAGATCTGTCGAAGACGCCTTCGCTACGATCATCGCGAAGGGCAATGACGAACATCGGCACGTGATGAACGAGATCATGCGATCTGACCTGCTGATCCGCGTGCAGCCAGTGAGTGAGATAAATGCCTCGGGAATCACGGGTGTGATCAACTCAGTAAAGACAAATTATAAGCTCGCGACCGAGCGAATGAGCCTGCGTGAAGCGTTGGGTGAGATCTACATCGCGATCGCCGAGGAAACTATCGACAACGGGGGCCAGCGTGGATGTGAAGGGACATTTGTTCACGAAGGCCGTCACGCCTACGATTTTGCACAGACGCTCGAAAGCCTTTCGAATGCGGATGTTAACCCACTCGGCATCTTTAACCCGACACTTTATGAGTTAGAACTCGCGGCTCACAAAACCTCTGGCGACTACATGCTCTGTGTCGACAAGGATGAGTATCTCGAAGAAGGACTCGGCCTGATGATCCTTTGCCGCGAGAGCGATGGCCAATGCTCGGTTAGCGACGACGGAATAAATACAAGGCTACGCGACAGCTACGGCCTCGCCGTCGACGCAAACCAAGGTGCGACAGCGAGTGAGATGATGGGAATAGTGGTTTAAGAAATTCGCCACGAATGGACACGAATAGCACGAATGAGTCAGAACGCTTTGCTGATTCGTGTCATTCGTGTTCATTCGTGGCAAAATGATCTTATGAGCACAGCACTTCCCCAGGAAATGCAGCAGCATACATACGCCATCATGGACGAGGTCGAGGGCTCGCATTGGTGGTTCGTCGGTCGGCGCGCGATCCTGGAAGGGTTTCTTCGATCAATCATTGGAAAAATCCGCAATCCGCAATCCGCGATCCGCATTTTAGACGTCGGCTGCGGAACCGGGGCGAACATCGAGATGCTCTCGCAGTTCGGCGATGCTGAGGGCGTGGACGTTTCGGATGATGCTCTCGAATTCTGCCGCCAAAAAGGTTTGAAGGTTCAAAAAGGCCTTGCCGAGACTCTTCCTTACGCAGACGAATCGTTTGATCTGACGACCGCTCTCGATGTGATCGAGCATCTGGACGATGATGTCGCCGGATTAAAAGAGATGTTCCGCGTCACGAAAAGCGGCGGCTATTCGCTGTTTTTCGTGCCCGCGTTCATGTGGCTCTGGGGGGTGCAGGACGACATCTCGCATCACCGGATCCGGTACACACGCAAACAGATCACCGAGCGCATCGAAAAAGCCGGATACAAGGTCGAACGCGCGACCTACGCGAACATCACCTTCTTCCCGCCGATCCTAGCCGGCCGGACCCTGATGAAACTAACGGGAATCAAACCCGAATCCGAAAACAACATCACCATCTCAGGGCTCAACGGCATTCTCGGCAAAATCTTTTCATCCGAAAGTTTGTGGTTAAAGAACTTTAATTTTCCGTTCGGCGTGTCAATCGTGGTGGTTGCGAGGAAGAAATAGAACACGGATAAAACGGATCGAACGGATTTTCACGGATGGACTAGAACTTTTGCTATGGAGCAACTTAAACATTCCGAAACGACCGGGAAGATCATTAAGGCCTTCTATGCGGTTTACAATGATCTTGGGTTTGGGTTTTTAGAGAAAGTTTATGAGAACGCGCTGGTTGTGGAGCTCGAATCGTTAGGTCTTTCGGTAGAACAACAAAAGCCGATCAACGTTTACTATCGCGATGTTCTCGTCGGTGAATTTTTCTCGGATCTTCTCGTCAACGGCCACGTCATCGTCGAACTAAAGTCTGCCGAATCTATCGCACGTGCCCATGAGGCTCAGCTAATTAACTACCTAAGGGCGACCCGTTATGAGGTCGGCCTTTTACTTAACTTCGGTAAAACAGCCGAGTACAAACGAAAAATATTTGATCGAAAAAATACCGATCCGTTTTCAGCGATTTTAGATCGGTGAAAACCAACCAAAAAAATCTGTGAAGATCCGTTAGATTCGTAAAATCCGTGGCCAATTCCAACATTACTGTCGAAATTTGCGTCGATTCCGTCGAATCCGCCGTTGCTGCACAAGCGGGCGGGGCGGGGCGGGTTGAGCTTTGTGACAATCTGATGGAAGGCGGTACGACGCCGAGTTTTGGTGCTATTGAGGTTGCTAGAGAACTGTTAGACATCAAACTCCACGTCATCATCCGGCCACGCGGCGGGGACTTTCTTTATTCCGATACTGAATTCGAGATAATGAAACGTGACATCGAGGCGGCGAAAAGGCTAGGTGTTGACGGTGTAGTGATCGGACTGCTGGATCGCGAAGGGAATATCGATCTGACGCGAACAGCCGAGTTAGTCGAACTGTCACAGCCGATGACCGTGACGTTTCACCGTGCGTTCGATGTGTGTGCAGACCCCTTCAAAGGCATTGATCAACTCTCTGAGATCGGCGTTGATCGCATTCTAACCTCGGGTCAGGAAGCTACCGCCGTCGAAGGCTCTGAGTTGATAGCAAAGCTCATCAAGCACGCGGGCGACCGAATTATCATCATGGCCTGCGGCAATCTGAATGAGCGAAACATAAATCGTGTGATCGCTGAAACGGGTGCAAAGGAACTACATTTTACAGGCTTCCGCTCCGTCGACAGTGAGATGCAGTACCGCAACGAACATGTCTTCATGGGCGGCACGCTTCGCCCGCCGGAGTATTCGCGGGCTGTGACGGATGCTGAAGTGATCCGAAAAACTATCAATGCGATCTAGTTTTCGCTCTCCAGTGTTCGAGAGATCTTATCGAGATTCAGGCTGCGGGCTGAGGCGTTGAAGATTTCGGAATAGGTGCCGTCGCGGTCGTAAAGTTCCTGGTGCGTGCCGATCTCCACGACGCGGCCTTCTTTTAGGACGTAGATAACGTCCGAATCAATTATTTGTGAAATGCTGTGCGAGATGACGACCGTTGTCCGGTCTTCTTTTATCGCGTCGAGGCTGTTTTTGATCTGCTCGGTGGCGATCGCGTCGAGGCTGGCGGTTGGTTCGTCGAGGAAGATCACGGGCGGATCCTTAAGGAAAAGCCGAGCGATGGCGATGCGCTGCTGCTGGCCGCCGGAGAGCGATTGCGCTTCGCTGGCGTAGGCGTTTGGCAGCTTTTGGATCTGGTCGTGCAGGTACGCTTTTTTGGTAGCCGCGACGACCTCGTCAAATGTTGCCCGCATGTATCCGTATCGAATGTTCTCCTCGATCGTGCCGCGAAAGATGTGATTTTTTTGCAGCACCAATCCGATATTTCGCCGGAGCAGATGCGTGTCGTATTCGAGTAGGTTTTTCCCGTCGAGCAGTATCTCGCCGCTCGAAGGCTCGTAAAATTTGCAGAGTAGATTGAGCAGCGTCGATTTGCCCGCACCTGAGAGGCCGACGAACGCGACGGTCTTTCCTGCCGGGATCGTCATATTCACATCCCATAGAGCCTGAGTGCCGTTGGGATAGGTGAAATTAACGTTGCGGAGCACGAACTCGCCCTTTATATTCTCCGAATTCAGCTCCCCGCTTTCCTCGATCGCATCGTCGGCATCGAGTATCTCAAAGAATCCCTCGGCATAGGTCAATGCCTCGTTCATCTGATCGTAAATGCGATGAAGCTGACGGATCGGGGCTGAGACGTTGTTGAACAGCAAAATGTGAAACATGATCGCCCCGATCGTCATCTGTTGGTCGAGCACGAGGTACGAGGTGAGAATAATGATCACCGTCACGCCAACCTGCTCGGCAAAAGTTTTGAGGGCGTCGAAGGCGTAGTTGGTCGTTCGCTGTTTTAGCTGGGCTTTGACGAGATCTTGCTGCAGTTGGTACTGCTTTTCGCGTTCGTATTCCTCGCGAACGAAGGATTTGATGACGATGATCGACTCGATAATGTTGAAGAGGCCGTTCGTCTTCTGCTCCCGTAGGGCACGAAGTCCACGCCTCACACCTCGCAGCAGTTTCGCCTGACGCCAGCTCAGGAAAAAATACACTGGCATCACGATCGACGCGACCAGGCCAACGTAGAAATTGGCCGAGAACATCAGGACCAGGGCAAGAATCGCGTTTGCGAATAGCGGCAGCAACTCGATGAAAATGTTTTGAACAAAGGCAGTCAGGCTTTCGACACCGCGATCGATGCGGGTTTGCAGCTTACCCGTGGCGTTGTCGTCAGAGGCGTAAAAAGCGTATTTGTAGGACAATATCCGTTCGATCGCGTGTTGGGCGAGCGAACTCGACAGCCGCACACGCAGATTTTCGCCGATCATGCTCTGGCCGTATTTTACGGCGATATTTATTAATTCCTTTCCGAAGAGGATCGCGGAGATGAATAAAAGCAGTGATGTGGTTTCGCTAGCGGCAACACCCTCTTTCAGCAGCCGCTCGACCGTATCCACCGTGTAGCGAAGTACGATCGGATTGACCTGAGCCGCGACCGCACCGAGCATTGTCAGGAATAGCGAGGCGATCACGAGGCCGCGAAACGGGCTCACAAATGGCATCAGTCGCCTGATGATCTGCCAGTTGTTCATTGTTTGATTTAATCATAGATCAGGCCGGTTGCTGTATTTTCGCTCATAAAACGGCTACATTATTAAGTTTGTCGAAGTAATGAGTTTAAGAATGGATACGGTTCAAGAAAATCAAACTGAAGATACGCCCGAGCTTTCGCTTTTTCTTCCGGTTCTCGACGAAGAAGAGAATCTGCGGCCGATGCACGCAAAGATCGCGGCCGCACTCGACGCCCTGGGCAAAACGGCCGAGGTCATTTTTGTCGATGACGGTTCGACGGATAAGAGCCTTGAGATATTGAAAGAGATCGCCGCTAGCGACGACCGCGTTCGCGTCATTAGCTTGCGTCGTAACTACGGCCAGACGGCCGCGATGTCAGCGGGAATCGACGCCGCAAAAGGCGATATTCTCATCCCGATGGATGCCGATCTGCAGAATGATCCAGCTGACATCAGACGATTGCTCGACAAACTCGACGAAGGCTACGACGTCGTCTCAGGCTGGCGAAAGAATCGTCAGGACAAACTGATCTCACGCAAAATACCTTCGCAGATCGCGAATCGCATCATTTCGTGGATCGGCGGCGTTCCGCTGCATGATTACGGCTGTTCGCTCAAAGCCTATCGCCGCGACGTGATCCAGGACGTAAAGCTCTACGGCGAGATGCATCGCTTCATCCCGATCTATGCATCGTGGGCAGGAGCCCGTGTTGCCGAGATCCCCGTCGATCACCACGCCCGCACGATGGGCAAGTCAAAATACGGAATCTCGCGTACGGTCAAGGTCGTTTTCGACCTGATGACGATCAAATTCATGGCGTCGTACGGAACGAAGCCGATCTACGTATTCGGCACGTTCGGTATGTTTGCGTTTATCGCGTCCGTGTTCGCTGGGCTTTACGCGGTTTTCATGAAGCTCGCAAACCTTATCGGCCTGCCGCAGTTCCACGCCGATTTCGTCGAAACACCGCTGCCGGTCCTGAGTATCGTTATGTTCGCGATATCGATCCAGTTTTTTCTTATGGGATTGCTGGCTGAGCTACTCGTTCGCACCTATCATGAGTCGCAGAACAAGGCGATATATGCGGTACGTGAAAAGATCGGATTCTAGGCGGAGCGCGGACACTCTTGTCCGCAACGGTCGACGATTCGTCGAACGTGATCTTTGCAGGCGTAACGTTCTCGCCGGAGGAACCGGCGATGCGGACATGAGTGTCCGCGCTCCATTATTATGTGCGGAATCGCCGGTTGGATAAACCTGAAACAATCTGACGCGAAAGATCACAGCGATGCGGTGCTGCACTCGATGTGCGAGACGATCTTGCATCGCGGGCCGAATTCGGAGGGGTTGTGGCTGGATCATACGGTCGCCTTGGGGATGCGGCGGTTGTCGATCATTGATCTGCATACGGGCGATCAGCCTGTTTTTAGTGAGGACAAGTCGGTCGTCGTGATGATGAACGGCGAGCTTTATAATTACCGCGAGGTTCGCGAAGACCTCGAGAAGAAAGGCCATAAATTTGTTACCAAATCAGACACCGAGATACTGCCCCATTTATATCAGGAATACGGCGAGGATCTGCTTGATCACGTAAACGGAATGTACGCGTTCTCGCTGTGGGACACGCGGAAGAAAAAACTGATCATCGCCCGCGACCGTTTTGGCGAAAAGCCGCTCTATTACGGCGTTTTTGATGGAAAGCTCCTTTGGGCATCCGAGCCGAAAGCGATACTTGCACACCCTTCTGTCGAGCCCGAGTTGAACCTCGACGCCCTACGTCAGTATCTCAGCTACGACTACGTCCCGGCTCCGCATTCCATCTACAAAGGCATCTCAAAACTCCCTGCCGCTCACGTAATGGTCGTCGAGAACGGCGAGGTTCGCACGCGGCGGTATTGGAATATGTCCTGGTCCGGCTCCACTACTTACGAAGGAGGTGTGTCCGCCGCTCTGGACGGACGAGGTGGTTCCCTAAGCGAAAAAGCGGTCGAACTCCGCGAACTCCTTTCCGACGCCGTTCGAATGCGTCTTGTGGCCGATGTGCCGCTCGGCGTACTGCTGTCGGGCGGAGTTGATTCCTCGACGATAGCCGCATTCGCGACGCAGCACGCGACCGAAACGGTGAAAACCTTCTCGATCGGCTTTACCGAAGACTCTTTCGACGAAACGAAATACGCTCGCCAGGTCGCCGCCCATCTCAACACCGACCATCACGAAGAGATCCTCAGCGTTGCGAAGGCCGCTGAGCTGATCGGCGACATTGGCTCGTGGCTCGACGAACCGCTCTCGGACGGCTCGTTGATACCGACCTATCTGCTGTCGAGATTTGTTCGAAAGCACGTGACGGTCGCGCTCGGAGGGGATGGAGGCGACGAGCTTTTTGCCGGATACCCGATGTATTACGGGCACAAGGTGGCCGACCTGTATAAGAAAGTTCCGGGTTTTGTCCGTTCGGGGTTGATCGAACCAGCCGTTCGTATGCTGCCGGTTTCGACGAAGAATCTCTCGTTCGAATATCGTGCAAAACGTTTCGTCCGCGCATCGAACTACGACACGATCACGCGACATCACTCGTGGTTTGGCTCGTTCACGCCCGACGAACAGAAGCATTTGCTGAGCGAAAATGTACTCGCAAATTCCAACGGCGATATCTACGCCGACGCTCGCGATTTGTTGAAGGATTGCGACGCCACAAGCGAGATCGAGCAGATGCAGTTTCTCGACATCAATTTCTACATGGCCGAGGACATCCTGACCAAGGTGGACCGCGCGTCGATGGCGGTCAGCCTCGAAACGCGAGCCCCGTTTCTTGACCCGCGGGTTGGCCAGTTCGCCGCTTCCCTGCCGCTGGACTACAAACTGCACGGCAGCAAGGGCAAGTACATCCTGAAAAAGGCCGTCGAAACGCTGCTGCCCGGCGAGATACTGCACCGCTCAAAGAAAGGCTTTGGCGTACCAATAGCCGAATGGCTGAAAGGAACCCTCAACCCGCTGATGCACGACCTGCTCGCCCCGGAGCGTATCCGCTCACAAGGGATATTTGAAAAGGACTACGTGAAGAGGCTAATATCCGAGCACGAAAAAGGCCTAGCCAGTCATCACAAACAGCTTTGGACGCTGCTGGTTTTTCAGCTTTGGTATAACCGATTTCTCGGCAAATGACTTATCGCTCGTGAGGTCGTATCTTAGAGAAAGATGAAGCAATATCACGATCTTCTCCGGCATATTCTCGACAACGGTACGCGGCACGAAGACCGGACCGGCGTGGGCACGATCTCTACATTCGGCTACCAGACGCGGTTTGACCTTCGCGAGGGGTTCCCTATCGTGACTACTAAGCGTGTGCCTTTTCGATGGGTTGCTGAAGAGCTTTTCTGGTTTCTAAGCGGCTCTACTGACGAGGCAGATCTGCGTGCTCGCGGTGTCGATATTTGGCAGGAATGGGCGACGGCCGAGCAGACGGCGAGATTTGGCCGCGACGAAGGCGATCTCGGTCCGGTTTACGGCTATCTATGGCGATCCTTCGGCGGCGAATATCCTCAGATGAACGGCGTCGATCAGATCGCGAGACTGATGCGCGAGATCGAAACAAACCCCAACTCCCGCCGCCTGATCGTAACCGGCTGGAACCCCGAAACCTGCGACGACGTCGCCCTCCCGCCCTGTCACACGCTGTTTCAGTTCAAGATCGAAAGCCCCGCGACAAATCCGCAATCCGCAATCCGCGATCCGCAATCAAAAGGCATCCTTCACTGCCAGCTCTACCAACGCTCCGCCGACGCCTTCCTCGGTGTCCCGTTCAATATCTCAAGCTACGCCCTGCTGACGCACCTCGTCGCCCACGTCTGCGATCTCGAGGTCGGCGATTTCATCCACACATTCGGCGATCTGCACATCTACTCGAACCACCTCGATCAGGTAAACGAACTCCTGTCGCGAGAACCGCTGCCTTTGCCGGAATTGGAGGTAGTTAATGCCGACGGGCTCAAAGGCTTGGACGGCCTCCTCAGTTTTAAATTTGATAATTTGAGACTGGAGAATTATCAATCCTGGGGCAAGATCGCGGCGCCGGTAGCAGTCTAGCAAATGAATTTACATACATATAATATATATGTATACTCGTAAGGTAGATGATCACTTGGCATGAAAAGAAACGGCAGAAAGTGATCAAGGATCATGGCGTTGATTTCGAAAAGATCGGCGATATTTTCGATGACATATTCGCTGTCTATTCAGAGGATCTTAAACACAGCGACCTCGAAGAAAGATGGTCGATCATCGCTAGATCATCCGCGTACGGCCTTATCATGGCCGTTTACACTTTTGATAATGGGGACATCCACTTGATCACCGCAAGGCGAGCTGAGAACTGGATGGTTAGACTTTATGAGAAACAAAGAAATCGACCTTGACGACTATCCGGATGAGGTATTCAAAACGGAAGAAGCGTTTCTTGAGCGTTTTCGGGCTTTGGAAGACCATGAGTTGACCAACCACAGGCAGCGGATCGCCAAGGCACGAGCCGGAACTCCAAAAGGTCGTGTGACGATATACCTCGACGGCGATGTCATTTCATCTTTCAAGGAGATGGCCGTTAGCGAAAATATTGGCTATCAGACCCTGATCAACAATGCGTTGCGCCAGATAGTCGACGCCAAAAACCGAAAAGCAGAGCAGCAGAGCATTAAGGACGATCTATTGACGGACGAGAAGTTCTTAAAGAGGTTACGAGAGGCTCTGGAGGCGTAAAAGCTCACTTTATGTTCGGCGGTTGAGCGGCTTTCATTCGGACGTTGATGCCTTCGTCGGCGACGAGGAAGAGTTTTTTCGCGTCGTAGTTCGAGGTGTTTGCGGGTTGGTATGAAAGGAGGTAGCGATTTTTGCGGAGTTCGTCGCAGATCGCTTTTGCGGCGGTCGACGCATCGTCAAACGGGAAAACCTTGCCGCCGGTCTCTTCGGTAAGTTTGGTCATTACAGCACCCGCTTTGGGCATATCGCGGCGATACGCTCCGCCGGTTCGGTCCGGGATCTGAAGGCCGTAAACCGTTACATTCTGTGTTTGAAGCTCGGCAAGGACCTTGTCAAAAGGCGTCTTGCTCCCCCGATCGAGGCCGTCGCCAACGACGATGACCGCCGTCTTTCGCGTGCCGGGCATCAGCGGGATGAGAATTTCCTTTATAGATACGTCGAGAGCGTCAAACAGGTGCGGATTTCCCTTCTTGCGAAAAGTCGCGAGCGAAGTTTCCATCTTCTTCGCGTCATCGGTCCATTCCTGAATGATCTCCGCCTTTTCGTCGTATGCAATTACAAACAACTGGTCGCCGTCGAAGATCTCATAGGCGAATTCCATCACCGCAGCTTTCATTTTTTCGAGCGAGGTGGGCAGAGTCTGCGAGTTGTCGACGAGGATGACGATACGCGACGGGCTGGGGTCCATCGCAAAATTCTTGATCTTTTGCTCGATGCCATTTTCGTAGAGAAACAGATTTTCGATCCGTACGGGATCGGTCTTCTTATCCTCGCGCGTCATCGTAACTGAAAGGATCGTGCCTTCGGCGGAATCTCCCTTCGCATTCCGACGCGACTGGCCCAATGCACTGAGTGTAAGCGCGAACAAACACGCAAACACTACAATGATCTGGCTTTTTCTCGATCTCATTCGGTCGTGGATTTTGGAGCTTCTGCTGCAGCCGCCGGTTTTGACTCCTCTTTTGGCTTTGATGCAGTTTCGCCGCTTGTGGTTGATTCCGTCGGCGCAGATTTATTTGCAGCGTAATCGGTCACGTACCAACCCGCCCCTTTGAACTGAAAACCGGAAAGCGACCATTGCTTCTCGAGCTTGCCGTGGCATTTCTCGCATGTCGACAGCGGTTCGTCAGACACGCTCTGACGCACCTCTAAATGCATTCCGCATTGCTGACATCTATACTCGTAAATAGGCATATTCGTACCGGCACACTTTTGTGCAACTAATGCCAGTATAGCAAAATCCAAACGCGGCAGTTCCATAGGAATTGGACCGAGAGCGTAACATGGGGGAATCATGAGAAAAATCAGGTCACAGATCACAACCTTTCTATTTATCGCCATCGCCGCAGGCTTTGCAGCGGCGCAGACGCCGGCAAAGGTCGAGCCCGTTGCGAGCGTCGATCTTAAGCGTTACTCGGGAAAGTGGTATGAGATAGCAAAGTATCCGAACAAGTTTCAGAAGCAGTGTGTCGCCAACACCACGGCAACCTACACACAGAAAAAGAACGGCCGGATCGAGGTCAAGAACGAATGCTTGCTAAAAGACGGGCAGGTGGAAACTGCGGTCGGCGAAGCGAAGATCGACGATAAGAAAACCAATGCCAAGCTAAAAGTTCGTTTCGCCCCCGGCGCCCTTTCATGGCTTCCTTTTGTGTGGGCAAATTATTGGGTAATTGACCTCGAACCCAACTACGAATACGCCGTCATCGGCGAACCAAAACGCGAGTATTTCTGGATCCTATCGCGTAAGCCAACGATGGACGACGCGACATATCAGAACATTTTGCGACGGGCGGAAAAGATGGGCTTCGCCCCCGGAAAAGTCGAAAAATCTCCGCAAAATGCCGATGTAGTGAAAGGCTCGGTAAATATTAAGAACTGACTAACACAGAACCTGATCCTTTGCTGTTTACCAGTTGGTTGCCGTCTGCTGCTGGGCACCGCTTTCGTGCTCAGCTAGAAAACGTTCCGCGTCGATCGCCGCCATGCAGCCGGTTCCGGCGGCGGTGATGGCTTGGCGATAGTACGAATCCTGCGCGTCGCCGCATGCAAAGACGCCTTCGATGTTCGTCTTCATCGTCTTGCCTTCGGTTATCAGATAGCCAACGTCGTCCATGTCGAGCACACCTGCAAAAAGGTCTGTGTTCGGCTTGTGGCCGATCGCAATGAAAACTCCTTCGGTTGGAAATAAAGATTCCTCATTTCGCTCGGTATTGAAAAGCCGAACGCTTTCGACACCTTTTTCTTTAGAACCTAGAATTTCCTTTACTTCGGTATTCCAAAGGATCTCGATATTCTCATGCGCCTTCACGCGGTCGGCCATGATCTTCGAGGCACGAAAATCGTCGCGTCGGTGAACGACGGTCACCTTCGAGGCAAATTTGGTCAAGAACAGAGCCTCTTCCATCGCCGTATCGCCGCCGCCAACAACAACTATGGGCCTGCCGCGAAAGAAAAACCCGTCGCACGTCGCACATGCTGAAACGCCATTTCCGCCCAATCCCTCGGGCACAGGAGCCTCGCCCGGGATACCGAGCCATTTTGCAGACGCACCGGTCGAAATTATGAGCGTGTCGGCTTTGATCGTCGTAGTTATTTCCGCGCTGTCCTGGCTGTCTTTGCCATAAAGCGTAAAAGGCCGCTGGCTTAAGTCAACGCTGTCGATCCAGACATTGATGATCTGCGTGCCAAACCTCAGAGCCTGCTCGCGAAACTCATCCATCAGTATCGGGCCCATTATCCCTTTCGAAAATCCAGGGTAATTCTCAACATCCGTCGTGATCGTCAACTGCCCGCCGGGCTGAGGCCCGTCGACAACCAATGGTTCGAGCTGCGCCCTGCTCGCATATATCGCCGCGGTCAAACCCGCCGGCCCCGATCCGAGAATAACTACTTTTTTATGAATTTCTTGATGACTCATATCTAATATTCTATCAAAGAAACCTGCATAAGCCCGCGCGTGAACAATGCCGATCCGACTGCCTCCCTTTTTCGCGGTTTCTTATGCGCGAGGCGTGGGCATTCTGCCGGCAAATTTCCCCCGTCGGCAAACTATTCCAAAATTGAGGTTTTCCTGATACACTTCTAATTGTTTAACGCAATCGGGTTACTATTTACCTAATCAATAGATCGGAAATGGCCACTATTCAACCTCAGTTCGAGGAAAAACGGTTCGCCCTGCGGATGGCTTTGCGTCTGCCAATCGTCGTATCCGGACGCACAGAAGACGGTGCGACCTGGAGCGAGCCGACCGAAACAGACGACATCTCGACCCTCGGCGCCCTATTCCAGCTCAATCAGCCTATCGCCGCCGGCGACGTCCTATACATCAGGTCGCACCGCCCGAACGGAGTTCCGGTCGAGGTAAAAGCTCAGGTCGTACGCATCCTCCCCGCCAGCTACGGCACCTCACGCGTTGGCGTCGCCATCGAAGAACCCAAAGAAGCCTGGCTCCGCCTCTTCGTCGCCTGGATCGCTGATGACAACATTGTCGAAGGCGTCAACGAGTGAGCTTAAAAGTCCTCCCTTCGTCACGGCCGGAGTCCGAGAAATTGATGTTCAAGCTCATTTCATCCCTTTACATATCGCGGCCTTTTTATTCTTGCGGCAGGTAAGTCGCTTTAATTGGTTGATCTGTCGCTGCTGATCGCCGATCATCGCCTGCTGTTCCTTGATGGCATTGAGCATTGTCCACACGATCGGGTCGTTATTGACCATTCGATAGCCTCGATCATTTTTTGTAACCGCTTCGGGGACAAGTCTTTCCACTGCCTGAGCGCTAAAGCCAATGTGCTCGCCGTCAGAGACGACCTTCATCTCGTTGTCAGGTTTATAGCTGTACCTAAGCGGCTGTAGCTTCATAACAGCCTTTAGCCCCCCAGTGAAGCGTCCGGTAATATTCTTCAGCCGCTCATCAGATAGCACCGCCCATGACCCTCCGCCAACTTTACTGGCATTGCCGTTTACCGAAAGTGTTTGATCGGGTGAGCCTGCAAATGCAGTACCAATATGTACGCGGCCGCCGGGCCCGTTGAGGAAAAGGTGTCTTGCGGTGTTTACACTGTAATCGTAAGCAAATATATAACCCCCAGTGCCTGATGAACCGATCGCAACGCCGGTGCCGCTACCAGCGTTAGCGGTCAGCGGTGTGGAATCACCCTGAAACCAGCTTGTACCGCTCGTGCTCTTGAAAGAAATGCAGCCAGAACCAAAGCAGTTGGCCTGGACGGCAGTGCCAGAAGTGCTCATACCCCGCACACCAGTGCCCGACGGACCATTACCTCGCAAACCATCGTAACTTTGGCTTACTCCGTAAACTCCAGTTCCACTCGTGCTTTCCCCAATCACGCCCATTGCAGTACCGCTTCCACCGCGGACCCCGTCTCCGTTGAGGGCTATTCCCTCTACGGCAACTCCTGTTTGGCTCCGACCACTAACGCCAGTACCTGCCACACCTTCCCCCACAACGCCACGACCGCTTTGGGTGAATCCGTAGATTCCGATGTTCTCCGCGGTAGAAGATAAAGCACCGACCGGATCGCCGCTGACGCCACTTACAGAAATATTTTGAGGGGTTTGCACAGCAAGTCGGGCAGCCGAATCGGTTGAGCCCATGGACACGTTTCCGATTCGATCTATCACGATTCCATTTAACCCCGACGGCGGGCCGCCAGCCGGACCCGTTGCGAGTGTCAGCCCCCCAAACTGATCGAATCGGATATCGGCCCTGTTCGTGTCCCCGGCTATGGTAATGCCCGTCTCGCCGTTTGGTGACCCGAACGTGATCCGATTACCTTGCGCAGTTGGGGCAATCTGCACTACTGTGCCGGTTTGCGTAATAGCCGAATCGCCGAGTGTCGTGCCATTGCTCCAGAGTGGGATTGTGCTCGGCGTACCGCTCCCGGCTACACCGCCGCCCGAGCCTCCCGTCGCGGCGATAGTCAGGGTGTTACCTGATGGCGTTATCGTCACGTTTGCCCCGGCCGCAAGCGTAACGTTGTCGGTTAGCGTGCTCGGACCGCTCGTGATGCTCTTCACTACCTGCCCGCCGGCGATCTTTGGCGATGTCACGGCACCGTCGGCGATATTCGCGGTGGGGATCTGGCCGAGGCGGGCGTTGGCGAGCGTGCCGGTGGTGATGCTTGATGCGTTTAGGTTTGTGAGGACAGAGCCATTGCCGTTGGTTTGCAGGTACTGGCTTGCGGGTACTCCGCCGAGCTGGGTGGCGTTCGTTGCGGTTGTCGCTGTCGTGGCAGTCACCGCATTTGTCGCGTTCGCGACGGTGCCGGTCACTTTTGACCCGCTGACGCTTACTATCTTAGCGTCCGTAACGCTGTTGTCGGCTAACTGATTCGTGCTGACTCCGCCATTCGCAATGCCTACCGTAACGTTACCGGTCGAGCCTCCGCCCGTGAGACCTGTGCCCGCGGCTACTCCGGTGATCGTTCCACCGCCGCCGCCGCCGGTTGCGGTTTCGTCGTTGGCCGGTACCCATTGACCAGTGACGGTATTGAATTTGAGCACCTGCCCGTTACTCGGCTGGGTCGCTGAAACGTCTCGCCCCCTCAACCGGGCAACAGTCGTTGCGCTTTGCGTTCCTGTGACATCGCCATTTAATGTGCCGCTGAAGGTCACGGCATTCTGTGCGTTAGCAGCATTGGTTGCGTTTGCAGCGGTCACCGCCGCGTCGGCGTTTTCGGCAGTTAAGCTCTTGATCGCGTATGGCGAAGAGGTTACCGGCTGCCTCGGCGACAGAGTCGTAAACGAACCGCTGCCTGCCGGTCGAACTCTTATCTCGAGAAATCTAGTCGCCCCGGGAAAGCCTGATCCGAAATCTAGATTGACGGAGAATATCCCGTTTGCAACCGCCACACCGCTACGGGGAAGTGTCGGTCCGATCTGCAACCCCCCTCCGTCAAACAATGCAAATTCAAAATCAAAACTGCCGTTCGCGGTAGCGGAAGAGCTTTGAAGCTGGCCTTGGTAGGTTATTTCTGTGGTCTGCCCAGATACCGCTGAGGATGCGGCAACCATTAGAATGAGCACCGATGCTAATAAACTCTTGTTTTTCATCTGACCCCCTTACATGCTGCTGACAATTTGCGCCCTGAGCAAACAATTCTCTTCAACTGATCCAATTGCTGCTGTTGGTTCTCGATGATCTTCTGTTGTTCTTTGAATGCGTTGACGAAGAGGACGCTCAGCCGGTCGTATTTGACGCCTTCGACCTCGCCTTTTTCGTTATAGGTAGCCAGCTGCGGCTCAGCGTCGGCCACTTCTTCGGCGATAAAACCTACGTCGCTAGCTCCGCCCTCCTTCCAGTTGTACGAAACGGGCCGGAGCAGGTCGATAATGCTCAGCCCACTTGAGAACGAGGCCACGTTGGTTTTATACCGTGCACTAGAACTGTTACAACTCACTATGAAGTTGTTAAAGGCTCTGCAAAGCGGGACACCTCCGCCACCGCCCAGAATATCTAGCTTTAGCGAACCTGCGACATCAAGGGTGGCAATCGGATTTGTCGTACCTATCCCAACTTTGGAAGACGTCGAATCGGCTAGAAAACTGGCCACATTGGTTCCGTCGCTTGAGGTGATCTCAAAATACTTTTGCCCGGAAGTAGAGAAAAGTTGTAAACCAGTTACGGATCCAGTTCGAACCTGGCGGAACGCCCACGGGCGTTCCGTACTGAATCGTATCAGCTCCGCTCCATTACCGGTTGCCGCGACATCCAGCCTGGCGAGCGGGGCGGTTGTGCCGATGCCGACACTTACGGTGGAAGTGGCACCTGGGGATGCGCCGGCAACGCTGCCGAGGATAAGTGAATTGCTCTGTGTGACAATCGAATCGGCACCGATCGCGATAGCGTTCTCTAGGTTCGGGGAACCAAAATTCGATTGAAATCCGAATGCCATGTTCTTAATGCCAGAGACATTAGCGCGTCCAGCTCCGCTGCCGATCATTATGTTCTGGGCCCCCGCGGTGTCTGCGCCCGCTTCATTACCAATTAGGATATTGCCGCTGCCGCCCGCCCGGAGCCCAGCTCTGGCTCCGATAAAGACATTTCCAGCTCCCAGATTGTTCTCTGACCCGGCCTGGCTCCCGACTATCACGTTTGAAAAACCGCTAGAGGTCTGCGCGCCGGCCCCCGACCCAAAAAAGGAATTACCCAAACCCGTAGTGGTCCTGCCCGCATTATGCCCAAAAAATGAATTGTCCGAGAATAGTTCTCCGGAGCCCGATGTCCCTGCTGAGTAGCCGAAAAAGGAATTTCGGCTGCCGGTCTGGTTAACGCGGCCCGCCTCAGCCCCAAAATACGAATTCTCGGCGCCAGATCTGTTATTAGCCCCGGTTGAACCGCCGAAAAAGGAATTGTTGCTGCCGCCATTATCGAAACCGGCCCCAACTCCGAAGAAGGCATTATGATTACCGGTCGTATTGGACGCGCCCGCAGAAGACCCAAAGAAGGAATTGTCTTTTCCCGATGTGTTAAATAACCCTGCCCCCGGTCCGACGAACGTATTCCTATTCCCGGTCGTATTTGACTGACCCGCCTGATAGCCAGCAAATAGACTATCCCCGGCGGCGATACTCAGGACCCGCGTTCCCGCGATGTTGTACTGTTGCGTTGCGTTAAATATTGCGGCGGTGCAAGGACTTGGACAGCCGCCTCCTCCAGTGGATGCGATTGTCAATGTGTTACCAGCGGGTGTGATCGAGATATTCAAGCCGGCCGCAAGGGTTAAGCTGTCCGACAGGCCATTAACGGTCTTTACGACCTGGCCCACAGGTATTTTTGAAGAGGTAACTGAACCTTCCGCTAGTTGAGACGATCCGACGCCGCTGTTTGCGATGCTCAGTGATACATTGCCACTCGAGCCGCCGCCGGTTAGGCCTGTTCCGGGCGTGACGCCTGTTATAGTGCCGCCGCCACCGGCGCTTCCGATGTTGTCCGTACCGGGAACCCATTGGTTCGCAGCACCATTATATTTCAGCACCTGCCCGTCGAGAGGAGGCGTGTTGGCGACATTGCGGCTTTGGATTCTGGCCACTGTGGTTGAGCTTTGAGTACCTGTTACGTCGCCCGAGAGGCTGCCAGTAAAATTAGCAGCCGTCACGGCGTTTGTCGCATTTGTCGCGGTCGCCGCCGTATCGGCGGTAGTTGCGGTTTCGGCTGTAAGGCTCTTTATCGAGTACGGGGCACTTGTTACGGGTTGTCTTGGCGTGAGCGTCGTGAATGCCCCGCCGCCGGATTGCCTGACGCGAATCTCTAGAAAGCGGTTAGGACCGGTAAAACTAGACTGGAAATCCAAGTTTACCGAAAAAATGCCGTTTGCCACAGCTACGCCGCTCCGCGACAGAACCGGCCCGATCTGCGACCCGCCGCCGTCATAGAGTACAAATTCAAAATCAAAACTTCCGCTTGCGGGCATCGACGAGCTTTGTAGTTGTCCCTGGTAGGTAATTTCAGTGGTCTGCGCGTAAGCATCGACCGCGAATACCAAGACAGTGAAAACCAGCAACGTGATTCGCAGATTAACTCTTTTCATAATTCAGGTCCTCGTGAAGTTGCAGGGGAAGTACCCTTCAAATATCAAAAAAACGTGGGAGATCTGACCCAAGCGGATCCGATAGCTTACGAAAAGCGGGTAGCGGTCGCGGTCGCGCAGCCGGTGCCCATCACATTGTCGTTCGGATCAAGGATCTGGATCGCGGTTGTCGTTGAATACGTGTTGCCGTCGCTGCCCAGTTCAATATCTGACGTGATCTTTTGGGTTCCGGCAAAGCTGCCGTCCGGATTGAAACGCATAAATATGAAGGAGCTCGAATAATTGGAATTCCTGCGTTTCTCCCAGACACCGTATCCGGGAGTTCGCATTGCGGGCGGCAAGGCGGCGGACGTCTCGCTCATCGTGCCGCCTTTGTGATAGACCGATAGGCCTTTTGAGGTTCTGATCATGTCGCCATTCTGACAATTTCGCTGCGTGACCGTTGTTTGCCAGACACCCTCGAGCGTTCTGGATGAGAAACCAGATTCTGGATCGGGCAGGCTGCGTTCTTTGTCTTGTCCTGACACAAGAATCTGCGTCGCCCCGAAAACCAACATCAGTGCCAGAAGCGTTCCGGCCGTTTTCTGCATATAAGCATTCTTCATTTTCTTTCCTCTTAATTTTTTGTTTATTTCGGCCGAGAGTATTTCACCTGCGGCCGATAGGTGTCATAATCACGAAATACGGGGTTGAATTTCTTTAGAAACGTCTTGAAAATTTTCTGAATTTTCTGAAAATCGCGATGAACGGGCTTCCCTCACAGATATTCGAGTTTGGCGAGTTTCGTGTTGACGCGGTTAAACGCCAGCTGTCAAAAGGGACTGGCGGCGCTATCCCGTTAACACCGAAGGTCTTCGACACGCTGCTTTATCTCGTTCGCAATAGCGGAAAAACGATCGGCAAAGACGAGCTGATGCGCGAGATCTGGACGGATACCATCGTCGAGGAGAACAATCTCAGCCAAAATATCTCGATTCTCCGTCGTGCTTTGGGGGAAAAAGCGGGCGACGGACGTTTTATTGCGACCGTTCCGGGACACGGATTCAGATTCGTTCCCGAGGTCCGCCTGGTTGAAGAAGAACAGTTGCAGCCAAGTTTGCCGGTGGCAGAAATTTCGGATGACGTCGTGCCCGCTTCAATGCCACCCGCCGACGCTCGAAAACCATTCAGTGTCCGCTACGCACTCATCGGAGGTCTGGTTCTCATCGCGGTTATCTCGCTCGCTTTCTATGTATGGCGCGAAAATGCCAAACTTTCGGCCGCAGGTCCCGTCAAAACGATCGCCATCTTGCCGTTCAAACCGCTTGTAGCCGAGAATCGCGATGAGGCGTTGGAGATTGGCATGGCCGATACGCTAATCGCCCGACTTGGCAATAATCGGGAATTGCTAGTGCGCCCTTTGAGTTCGGTCCGCCGGTTCGGCCAATTAGACCAGGATGCGGTAACCGCCGGACGTGCCCTAGATGTCGATGCAGTCCTGGATGGCAGTCTTCAGCGATGGGGCGACGGCATTCGAGTAAACGCCCGGCTTATCAAGGTCTCCGACGGCTCATTGATTTGGACGGGTACCTTTGATGAGAAATTTACTGATATTTTTGCTGTGCAGGATGCGATCGCGAACAAAGTCGCCTCCGCCCTGGCCCTTCGGCTTAGCGGGGACGAGAAAAAGCGTCTGACCAGACGCAGTACGGAGAATGTCGAGGCCTATCAGCTTTATTTACGAGGGCGTTTCCACGTTTTTAAGCTGACACCCCCTGAGATCCAAAAGGGAATTGAGTATTTTCAGCAGGCGATCGAAATTGATCCTGCGTACGCTCTTGCGTATGCGGGACTTTCGGATGCGTATCGTTCGCTCGCACTTGGGAGCGAGATGCCGCCCGTCGAACTTTTTGCAAGATCAAAAGCGGCGTCAGAAAAGGCGATCGAGCTTGATGACTCTCTAGCCGAAGGGCACTCGGGTCTTGGAATGACCATATTCTGGGGGGATTGGAATTGGGATGCCGCCGAGAGTCAGTTCAAGCGTGCTCTCGAACTTAATCCGAACAGTGCGGAAGCTCACCTATTCTACGCACACCTGCTTTCTAACACTGGTCGGCATCCTGACGCGCTCGCCGAGGCAAAGCTTGCCCGAGAGCTCAACCCGCTTTTCCCGTTTGCGGGTGCACTCGAAGGGCAGTTTCTCCTTCATGCCGGACAACCCGACGAGGCGTTAGCACGATTACGAAAAACCTCGGAGCTTGAGCCGAGATTCTGGATGCCTTATTTATTCGCGGCAAGCGTGTATATCGAGAAAGGAATGTATGCCGAGGCTGTCGCCGAAGCACGTCGGGCAAGGGAACTCTCACCGGTACTGACTATCGCCGTAGCCTACGGCGGATACGCCTTAGCGAAAGCGGGACGGCTCGATGAGGCAAGAGCCTCTCTTGACGAGTTGTTGAAATTATCTAACGAGCGATTTGTCCCGGCTTCTCACATCGCGATGATCTATAACGGCCTGGGTGACCAAGACAACACATTTATCTGGCTCGAACGCGGTTTCGAGCAACGCGACCCGAAAATGAACTTCCTCAAAGTCGAGCCGAAATGGAATAATCTGCGAAATGAGCCCCGCTTTATAAAGCTGATGCAACGATTGAAATTTGACTAAGTACACGCAGTAAGCCGAAGCGGCAGGTTTGACGACACCTCCCGTTTGCCTCAAGATATTGCCTGATCATGCCTAATTACGAAACCATAACCGTCGAACATCGCGGCAAAGTTGCCGTTCTTACCATCAATCGCCCGGAAAAGCTCAACGCCCTCAATTCAAAGGTTCATAGCGAAGGCGTCGCGGCGCTTGAGGAACTTAAGAAGGATGAAAACGTTCGGCTGCTGGTGATCACCGGTTCGGGCGAGAAGTCGTTTATTGCCGGGGCCGATATCAGCGAGTTCGAGGGGCAGACGCCGGTCACGCAGCGGAACACGTTTTACGAGGCGTCGCTTTTTAACCGCATCGACCAGTTTCCGAAGCCGGTCATCGCTATGGTAAACGGCTTCTGCCTAGGTGGCGGAAACGAGCTTGCTCTCGCCTGCGATCTGAGGATCTGCAGCGAAAACGCTCGTTTTTCACAGCCCGAAATAAACCTCGGCATCATGCCCGGCGGGGGCGGCACCCAGCGTCTCACACACCTCATCGGCGAAGGCCGCTCGATGGAAATGATCCTCACCGGAGACATGATCGACGCCGCAACCGCTGAAAAGATCGGCCTCGTCAATCACGTTTACCCGGCAGCCGATCTCGAGGCCGAGACGATGAAGCTCGCCGAAAAAATAGCCGAAAAAGCCCCTATCGCCCTTCAACTCTGCAAAGAAGCCGTAAAATTTGCCTCGCGCTCAAACCTCGACGAAGGCCTCCGCCGCGAAGTCGACCTTTTCGCAATCTGCTTCTCGACAGAAGACAAAAAGGAAGGCGTCTCGGCGTTTCTGGAAAAACGAAAGGCTGAATTCAAAGGATGTTAACGATTGGAACGCAGGCTCCCTCGCCGGAGGAACCGGCGTTGCAGCCGAGGGCTCCTGCCTTCCCAGCCCGAGAGTTGACGAATCTCACTAATTTCGCTAAATTCAGAAGTTCGCGTTTTGCATTTTCTTTGAATTTGCGAAGTAGCTTGGGGACGTAGCTCAGCTGGGAGAGCGCCGCAATGGCATTGCGGAGGTCAGGGGTTCGATCCCCCTCGTCTCCACCAAGATACAGTTGGCAGTTGTCAGAGATCAAAAAAGGCGTTGCTCTTTTCGGAGCAACGCCTTTTTTGCCGTCTACTAACTACCGAGCCCTACTTTCCGCCGCCGGAAAGTTTTCCGATGAGCGAGAAGAGCGGCAGGTACATCGAGATGACGATCGAGCCGATCGTGATACCAAGGAACGCGATCAGCACCGGTTCCATAAGGCCGAGCAGGTCGGCGATTGCGGTGTCGACCTCTTCTTCGTAGAAGTCGGCGATCTTGCCGAGCATGGCATCCATGGCACCAGTTTGTTCGCCGACGCCGATCATCTGGCTGACCATGTGCGGGAAAACATTGGTCGCCTTCAGCGGATCGACGAAGTTTTCACCGCGTTCCACGCCCTGACGGACCTTGATGATGGCGTCTTCGATGACGACGTTACCGGCGGTCTTGGCCGTAATGTCGAGCGACTGCAGGATCGGAACACCCGACGAAAGCAGCGTCGAAAGGATGCGTGAAAAACGGGCGACCGCGACCTTGCGAAGAATGCTGCCGAAGATCGGTGTTTTCAACAGCAGGCTGTCGATGTTCCAACGCCCTTTCGGCGTCTTGTAATAAAAGTTGATACCGACGCCCGAGCCGATGAGGATAACGAGGATCGTCAACCCTCCCCAACCCGCGATAAATCCGCTTATCGCCATGACGATTCGGGTCGGCAGAGGCAGCAATTCGCCGGGCCCGAGCAATCCGAGGAAGATCTGTTCAAACTGCGGAATGACTACGAGCATGATCAGCGTGATCGCGCCGACCGCGACCGTGATGACGGCCGCCGGATATATCGATGCCGAGACGATCGAACGTTTGAGTTTGACGACCTTTTCGATCAAGGTAGCGAGTCGCTGAAGGATCAGATCGAGCACACCGCCCGTTTCTCCGGCCTCTACCATGTGAGTGTAGAGGCTGTCGAAAACTTTCGGGTGGCGTTCCATCGCCTGGTACAGGGTCGCTCCTTCCTCAACGTTCTGACGGACCTGCCGCAGCACATCCTTGAAGAAGGCGTTCTGCTGCTGCTCGGCCAGAATGTCAATACACTGAACGAGCGGAAGTCCGGCATCGATCATGACCGAAAATTGACGCGTGAAAACGGCCAGTTCCTTTGCTCCAACCTTCTTACGACGGCCGAGTTTTGGAATTGCGATCTCACGGCCTTTCTCCGTGGCCTGCGTCAAAACGATCTGCTCGCGTCGTAACAGAGCACGAAGCTCGTCCTGTGTGGCAGCCTCGCGTTCTCCCGCGATCATTTCGTTGAGGCGATTTCTACCTTTGAAAACAAATGTTGGCATAGTAACTCCAATTAAAGAAGCAAAATTAAGAATTGAAACAGTCGTCTTTTCCCATGCTTAATTCTTCATTTCCCTTTTGCTTAGATCTTCGGTCTTTCTCCGATCGTACGGCCTTGAGAGTAAGGACTTCCGCCGCCCGGAACTGGCCGCGTCATAGGGCGGCCGTTGCTGCCATAGGCTTCGTTCAAACCGGAACCGCGGTCGATCAATTCCTTAAGTTCGTCGGCGTTCGACGAACGCTGCATGGCGACCTCGAGCGAGATCTGACGCTTGTGATGAAGCGTCGCGAGTGCCTGATTGAACGTCTGCATACCGAACTTATCCTGCCCGGTCTGCATCATCGAGTAGATCTGGTGGATCTTGTCCTCGCGGATCAGGTTTCGGATAGCGGCGTTTGGTACGAGAATTTCCAGGGCCATCACACGCCCATCGCCCGAAGCCTTCGGCAGCAGCGATTGGCACAGAATGCCTTCGAGAACGAGCGAAAGCTGCGTGCGAACCTGCGACTGCTGTTCGGCCGGAAACACGTCGATAATACGGTTAATGGTCGAGTACGCCGAGTTGGTGTGCAGCGTGGCGAACGTCAAATGGCCCGTTTCAGCGATACGCAGAGCCATCTCGATCGTTTCGAGGTCACGCATTTCGCCGACCAGAACCACATCAGGATCCTGTCGAAGTGCTGTACGAAGCGCCGCTCCGAACGAGTGCGTATCGGCGGCGACCTCGCGCTGATTGACCACGCAATTCTTGTGGTTGTGGAGAAACTCGATCGGGTCTTCGATCGTCAGGATGTGATCGTGCCGGTCGATATTGATCTTGTCGATCATCGATGCGAGCGTCGTCGATTTACCCGAACCAGTTGGGCCTGTAACGAGGATGAGGCCGCGGGGCTTCTTGCACATATCCGAAACGACCGACGGCAGGCCAAGAGCTTCGAACGACTTGATCTCGTACGGAATTGCACGAAATACCGCACCGACCGCTCCTTTCTGATTGAAGAGGTTTGCGCGAAAACGCGACATCCCCTTCAAACCGAATGAAAAGTCCAGCTCGAGGTTTTCCTCAAATCGGTGCTTCTGGGCATCGGTCAAAACCGAATACGCGAGCCTTTTGGTGTCCGAGGGTGACAGAACAGGAAAACCGGGCAGGGCCGCAAGGTGGCCGTGGACACGGACCTGCGGTGAGGAGTTGGTGGATAAATGGAGGTCGGATCCACCCATTTCGGTCATTTTCCTGAGGAGGTCGGGCAGGGTTACTGACGACTCGTTTACTTGTTCGTAACTCATTTTGGTGTATGTTGATCGGTCTGTATTCGCGTGTTTCGCCGTGCCTCCCGCGGTCGGTGGACCACGGAAGGCAGGTGCGGCAAAACAAGGAAGCTAAGTTAAAAGGGAGGTTTCTACCTTTCTGTCGATGCTCGTAGTGCAGGACGCACGCGAGTCTTGAGCGAGTTGATCACCTTTTCCGATTCCTCAGCGAGTCGTTCCGACTCGTTTGCGGGTGAATTTGTCGCAACACTGTAGATACGGCCATCGACTTCGGTGAAGTAGAACATTCGCGACTGGACCGCGCCGTTCTTTGCCTGCGACTGGGCGACGACGACATAGACCGACTGCCCCGAGATATTCTTCTGGTAATCGTTTACGACCCAGCCGTTTTCCCGGATCATACGGTCGATCACTTCGCGACGGAGCGTAGTTGTCGACACGCCACCAACACTGCGAGGACCCGAGTAGCCGGAAACAGCCGGGCCGACGACGGAGATCGCTGCTGACCCGACCTGATCACCCGAAGTGTTATCAACCCGGAACTGAAGTTCGGCAGGGGAAGCCTGAGCCGCCTTCCATCCGTTCGGAGCGGCGTCGCCTGATGGCAAAGTCTGAACTTTTGATTCTTGCGACGCGGGCGCCGATTTGGTTACCGTCGGCCCGGACTCCGGATTCTCGACCTTGGCGGCCGCTGCCTCGAGTCGGATCTGTTTTAGCCTCAATGCGCGCTTTCTCGCGGCGACCGCCCTCTTGCGGCGCTCCTGTGCTCGATATAGCTGCCACCAGCGTTTTGAATACTTCTTGACGCCGCGCCACTCTCTTTTCTGCTTCTTCTTTCTGACTTTCTTCGGACCGGCTTCGGTCGTTTCCGTTGCGAGCGGAATGATCGTGCCGAGACCGATAAGGATCGCCAAAGATAATGCTATTGCCCTTAACATAGTTTCCTCCAAAGATGTCCTGTTTACAGGACCGTTTCCTTAACCACTTCTTCGATCGTCGTGATGCCCTCGCGTATTTTGCACAGGCCCGATTCACGAAGCGTGATCATCCCGAGTTCCATCGCCTTTCTCCTCAATTCCATTGCGCTAGCGCCAATAATGATCAATTCACGGAGTTCATCTGTGATCTCCATGACCTCATAAAGTCCTACACGTCCTTTGAAGCCAGTATTATTGCACGTTGTACAACCTTTGCCTCTAAAAATTTTCAGATCGCCCGCTTCTTCTTTAGAAAAGCCGATCTCGGTCAACGCTTCCGGCGGTGTGCTGACCTCTTCCTTGCAGTTCGAACAGATACGCCGGATGAGTCGCTGCGCCTGAATGATGTTCACCGAGGTCGCGACGAGGAAGGGTTCGATACCCATGTTAACGAGACGCGAGATCGTCGAAGGGGCATCATTTGTGTGAAGCGTAGAAAGTACCAGGTGGCCGGTAAGCGCGGCTTTGATAGCGATCTCGGCCGTTTCGAAGTCTCGAATTTCGCCGACGAGTACGATGTTCGGATCCTGACGCAGGAACGAGCGTAGTGCCGCTGCGAAATTGAGACCGATCTGCTCCTTCATCTGCACCTGATTGATGCCCTGAAGGTTAAACTCGACCGGATCTTCGGCGGTCATGATATTTGTCTCGGACGTGTTAAGTGCCTGAAGCGCCGAATAAAGCGTGTTAGTTTTACCCGATCCAGTTGGGCCGGTCACGAGCACCATTCCATATGGGTTTGAGATAGCCCGCTTGAATTTCTCGAGACTCTCGGCTTCAAATCCGAGCTTGGTCATGTCGAGCATGAGCTTGTCTTTATCGAGCAGACGAAGCACGACCTTTTCGCCAAACAGCGTGGGCAGCGTCGAAACGCGGAAATCCAGTTCGCGTGAACGATTGTCGACCTTTACCTTGATCTTGATGCGTCCGTCCTGCGGCAGGCGTTTCTCGGAAATATCGAGTTTCGACATGATCTTGAGACGCGAAATGAGCGGGTCTCGGATCTTCATCGGCGGATGCATCACGTCGTAAAGCACACCGTCGATACGGAACCTGATGCGAAAATCCTTTTCGTAAGGCTCGACGTGAATATCCGATGCTCCGCGGCGAAGCGAATCGACGAGCAGTACATTTACAAGACGAACGACTGGAGCATCCTCACTGGCACGGGCCAGAGCGGCGAGATCGATCTCATCCTGTTCCTCGACCACCTCGAATTCATCCGCGTCACCGGCGTTGAACTCAAACCGGTCAAGAGAAACGTCGAGATCATCAGAAGTGATCCGCTCGTCTGCGACGGCGACCTTTGCTCCGCCCCGAGTAGCGATCTGGTGGCCATGGCCGCGGCCATTCCCATTGCCGTTTCCGTTGCCATTGCCGTTTCCGACCACCCCGTTGCGTTCGACCTCGGACGCGAACGCCGCATCGAAAATATCGATCTCACTCGAACCGCTGTAGTATTTCGCGATCGCAAGTTGGATCGACGTTTCCGATGCAATAACCGGTTCGACATTCAAGCCCGTCATGAACTTGATATCGTCCATCGCAAATACGTTCGTAGGATCGGCCATTGCCAGCGTCAGCGTTGCACCGACCTTAGAAATGGGCAGGACCGAGTATTTCATTGCGACGTCTTCTGAGATCAGCTTGATCACATCCGAGTCGATTTGGAAGAGGTCCAGGTTGATGGAAGGGACCCCGTACTGGCGGGACAAAACAGCGGTAACGACGTCATCCGAGACATATCCGAGACGCACGAGGTTGGATCCCAATCGACCACCGTTAGCACGCTGGTACTCAAGGGTCTCGCGCAACTGATCAGGGGTGATCAGATTCTCACGGACTAAAATTTCGCCAAGTTTTGCTGACATTTATATGAAGGCGGCTTCCCGTTTCTACAGATCGACCAAAAAGGAAACCGTGTAGAGAATTGTTAGGTCAAATTGACAGAGAGACTGACAGATAAACGATGTACAACATCGTTCAAATGAAATATTACATTGTTGTGCGGAAGCGTGTCAACGAAATCTTTTCGAAGAATGCAGACCAGTCAGATTGACCGAGGGGGAATAGAGCTATTTCTCCTGCAAAAGATCTAACATCCAGATATCGGATTCGAAATTGCCCGCGGTGTAGTAGAGCAGTTTGCCATCGCGGCTTACGAAGGGGCTCCGAATGTCGATCAGGGGATCTGATAAGACCTCTTTTGATTCGCGCGTTTCAATATCGGTGACAAATATCGTGTGTCCGTCGGAATGCATTAGCCGACGGCTGTCGGGCAGCCATGAGGGGGCCGCTTGAGAATCTTCGACGACGATCTTGTATTCGTTGGTCTCAAGCGAATAGTAACCGATATGTCGACGGTTTCCGTCGGCGATCACCCCGGCAAGCTTGGTACCGTCCGGCGACCAATCCCAAACAACTATCCGTAAAGATCCGTTCGATATCCTGAGCGGAGTCTGGTCGGTCTCAGCCTTGCTCGGGTCAAGCAGCGACGTGACACCGTCGAAATAAACTGCAAGTCGGTCGCCCTTTGGCGACCAAACCGGGAAACCGGGACTATTTAATGGATCTTTACTAAAGGTGATCTGTCGAGGGTTCGCTCCGTCGGCATTGGAGACCCAGACCTGTCCGCCTTCATTGCGGTCCGAGACGAATGCGATCTGCTTTCCATCCGGCGACCAGCGAACATACCTGTCGAAAGGCTCATCGTTCGTGATGTCACGCCAAGTTTTTCCGTCACGGCTTACCGTGACAATGTCGTCCTGAGTACGCCGGATGAGCCGCATTGCGAAGCGCTTGCCGTCGGTTGACAGCTCTGCCCGCGAAATCTGGCGGTCGCCCTGCGTTATCCAGTAGGGCTCGCTGAGAGCTCTCGCAGCCACAGGATCGAAATCTATACCCTGAATATTCGACTGATTCTTAGTTTGGACATACAGCATTCGCTTGCCGTCGGACGAAAAACTGGGATGACGGCTGTAAGTCGAAGGCGTCGTTACAGTTTCCGGTTCGCTCAGCACCTGGCCTGTTAATTCGTCGATCCGAACACGCCAGAAATTCATGTTCCCGAGTTTGTTGCTCACGAAATAGAGAAACCGGCCGTCGGGCGACCAGACTGGATTCCAGTTAGAAACGGCAAATCCAGGGGCAACGATGACAGGCTCACCGCCACCTGCTGGGATCGTAGCGATATCCCGGCGGCCAAAGGTTCCGGTGTAGAACCAATACGCGATTCGATGACCATTGGGCGACCATGCCGGAAAGGAGGCCTCGACCTTTGCGAGTTCCTGCTTGGCTCCGGTAACGATGTTGATCTTGGTCAGGCCGCCGCCTGGCGAGGCGCGAACCGTCGGCTCATCGCGGCCAAACGAACTTACCACGATCTCACTGCCGTCTGGTGACCACGACGGGTGATAACCCGTGTCCGAAACAAATTTCAGATTATCGCCCGACAATCCCATCACATATATCCCGCTGGGCGTTCGCTCGGAGCGGAAAGCGATAGATTCCCCGTTCGGCGAGTAGACGGGTTGGGTATCATCGGTTTCGGTGTCGGGCGTTAGGTTAGTGCGGGTCTTGCTGCCAACCCGCTGCGAAAATATGTCGAACTGGCCATTCTCCTCAGCGGCATAAATGAACTCTTTCCCATCCGGTGAAATACTGGGGAAATACTCGGTTCCCGCTTCATCCGTCAGGGGAACGCTCTTTGCCGTCGACCAATCCACCGAGCCCTGCTCAGCAACGCCATAATACATATACAAGCCCACGGCAAGCCCCGCAAACACAAGGATCACCGCGGCTGCAGCGGCATAGATGCCCAAGCCGTAACGCTTATCGCTCAAAGGCATCGATCCAGAATTATGCCCGGCCCAGGATGGCGAAGAATCGACCACGAGTTTAGCTCGTCTGAGGTCGATACGCAGATCGGCGGCAGATTGATAGCCCTTCGCGGGATCCTTCGCCAAGACCTTTTCGACGACGCGGTCAAGCAATGGCGGGATCTCAGGGTTGACCGAGCTGCAATGCGGCGGCGGACTCGACAAGATCGCTTCGAAAGTATCGTGACGCTTTGCCCGCTTAAATGGATTTTTACCGGTCAGAAGTTCGTACAATACGACCCCCGTGCTCCACAGATCAGTGCGGTGATCGAGGCCTTCGTCATTGATCTGGGCGGGTGACATATAGCCCGGCGTGCCGATTATTCTTCCGTGTTCCGTATTAGCCAGATCAGTCATCGAATGCGGCGAGGCGGCACTCAATTTTGCCAAGCCAAAATCGAGAACTTTTATATAGCCGTCGGGCCGAACCATTATATTCTCCGGCTTTATGTCTCGGTGGATTATTCCAGCACGGTGGGCTTCGGATAAAGCATCGCAAACCTGAATGATAAAATTCAGAACTTCGGGTACCTTGGCTCCCTCGTTGATAAACTGACGCAGACTTTTGCCTTCCACCAGTTCAGTCGCGATAAAGTTAATGCCTCCAACGCTCCCGACATCATAGATGGTTACGATATTCGGATGATTAAGACATGAAATAGCTCGTGCCTCGAGCTCAAACCGCTTCAAACGTTCCGGTTCCGATGTGTACTCAGCAGGCAGGATCTTAAGCGCGACATTGCGTTTGAGTTTTTCGTCCGAGGCGAGGTAGACCTCACCCATGCCGCCGGCACCGATCAGCTCGATTATTTTATATGTGCCGATCCGGCGGTTCAGGAGTCCCGAGCTGAGGATCTCTGTCTGATACGTTTGCCCCGCGACCTCCATCGCCGGACTCTCCATAAAGCCGTCGATCTGTTCCCGAACCTTTAACAAGGAAAGTATCTTGCTTCTGAGCTTTTCGTCACCATCGCACCGGGCAGACAGAAATGCTTCGCGCTCTGATTCGGGAATATCAAGAGCGGCATCAAAAAGTTCGTCAATCTGTCGCCAACGATCTGGATTCATAGGTGCAAGCACCAATTTACCACAGAACGAAAGCATGAAAAAAAAACTATTTTCAAGCATAATGATGCAGTTTTTTAATTTCGAACGCATTAGTTTGTGAGGATCTAAAATCGGATGACCGGTACACAAATCACCTTGGTAAAGGCGAGTTTTAAGAAGATAGAACTCGTTGAAGAAGAGGCAGCCGTACTGTTTTATGCGCGGCTCTTTGAACTCGATCCAACCCTGCGAAGACTGTTCAAAGAGGACATGAGCGAGCAGAGATTCAAGCTTATGCAGATGCTTGAGTTCGCTGTTCAGGGTCTCGAAAACCTCGAAGAACTAGTGCCTGCGGTGCGTGCGTTAGGTGCACGCCACGTGGGATACGGCGTTAGGCAAGAACATTACGAGACCGTCGGATCGGCCCTATTGTGGACGTTCGGCCATGCCCTCGGCGAGGAATTTACTGCTGAGATGAAGGAAGCCTGGACGGCGGTTTACAACCTGCTCGCGAAAACGATGCAGGATGGTGCCAGCCAGGTTCCGGAGAAAGCAAGTGGTGGATCGACCTGATACGCCCGTTAAGTAGGCATCGGAAATTAGTATTCCTCCTCGGTTCCGCCCGGCTTTGTCGTAAGGAACAAGATCATTTTTCTTTAGGAGATCAATATGAATACTAATAAATTATATGCCTTATTTCTTTTCGTCGGCATAATCTTTCAATCGGCGGTTGCCGGTCAAACAAAAGCTCCGGACGCGAAGCTCACCGAGCTTTCACCAGAATTAAAACAAAGCGCCCTTACATTACTATCCGAGGTTGCGAGCGAAACCGGACGGCACAACGTAGCTGAGAACCGTATTCGCACGGGCACGATCGCAGCCGGTTTGCTGTTCGAGCATGATGAGCCCGCAGCGAGACGGCTCTTTCAGAGCGTATTCCTGGAGCTTCAGGGATTGTTCGCCGAAATGCGCGAGCCTGCCACGGAAATGACCTCGACCGAACGTAGCAAATATTACTTCCGGCGTGAAAAGCTTGCGGCATTTCGGCATGAGTACCTGATGACGCTCGCCGAGCACGACCCACAGGCAGCAGGCGAGGCTCTTGCCGGGCTTCAGGTTAAGCTGATCAAGGACTATGACCCGCTGCAGCCGACAAAACTGGAACTACAGCTCGCATCCATTATCGCCAAACGCGACCCTGCGAGGGCGTACGCACTTGCAAAGACCCAGCTTGCTGGTGAGGGCATCGGGTACGAGCTGATCACAACGCTCAAGGATCTGAACAAAAAAGACCCGAAGGTGGCCAGGGATATCGCTGGCGACGTTCTTGCCAAGATAAGGAGTTCCAGGATCCGCGTACCAACAGCCATCGGAACTCCCGCTAAACCGGCTGCTAATTCCGCCTCGCAAAAGACCGAGATCGATTTCTGGCAGGTCGCGAACTTTATCGGCGCTGCATCCGAACTAAAGCGGAAAGCGGATAGCGACAAGGACAGAAAGGCGACCCCGCTGATCTCCGACACTGAAATGCGTGAGGTCGTCGAGCTGATCACGAATGCGTATCTGGCCGAACCAAGCCCGAGCATCCACACGATCGGCCAGGTCATGCCTGACGTCATACAGTATTCGCCCGCACTAGTGCCGCGAATTCGTCTGAAGATCGGTGCCAAGGCATTCCGCGAACTCGAGACGATCACAGAATCGGCTTCGTACTTCCAGGCTGGTATTAAAGAAAAAGGCATAGACGAACTCGCTCAAGAAGCGGCCAAAGCCCCGGTTAATATGCGCATCCAGCGTTATGTGGACGTTATCCAAAAGGCTATCGATCAAGGCGAACCGGAAAAGGCTCAGGCACTTGCGGCAAACATCGTGGACCGCGAGGGCTACGGGTTTTTGTTCGAACGTATCCGCTTGGCCCTGCCGCTGGCAAAGGCCAAACGTGGCGAAACGGCAGAGGTTCGCAAAATACTTGCCACGCTGAAAACCGACCAGGAAAAGATCGGTGCCTTGGTTGAACTCGCATCCACTCTGGCCGGTAAAGGCGACAAGGAATCGGCGAAGGCCTTGCTCGACGAAGCCATGGAAATAGCTATGGCAACGCCGATCAATTTCTCAGGCCTGGAATCAGCCGGAAAGGTAGCAGCGGTCTACGCATCGGTCGCCCCCGAACCGGCCTTTCTGATCGCGGAGACCGGCATCGAACAGATGAACAAATACATCAGGGCCGGCATCATGCTCGATGAATTCTACGATTTCGGCTCAACCGCGTCGGGTGAACTGCTTTTCGATTCGGCAAACGCAACGGCCGTGCGGCACGTGCCGAGTTCGATGGTACTGCTGCGGGACCTTGCCAAGGCTGATTTCAAGCGAACAGTAAATTTGGCGGAAAAATTTGAGCGGCCGGATATACGATCATTCGCTCGTCTGCGGATAGCTCAGGCATTGCTCGACCCGAAGGCGGTCGAAAAAGAAAAAGTACTGCACGGAAAGGTTATGGCCGGGGACGATGAGCACTGATCTGCGTAAATCAAGAGTTGTCGGGGGATGATTCTCCCGACAGCTCTAGATATAGCCAGCTCTTAGCCTTGGCCCATTCGCGGACGACGGTGATCGGCGAAACGCCGAGAACCTCCGCCGTATCGTCAATACTAAGCCCGCCGAAGAATCGTAGCTCGACGATCCTGGCTTTACGCTCGTCATACTTGGCAAGCCCAGTCAGAGCCTCGTCGAGAGCGACCAGGTCGCTGTCTTTTTCACTACTCACCGCCAGCTCATCATCGAGAGTTACGTTGATGACGGGCATTTCTTTTCCCCGAGATCGCTTTCGAGCGAAGTCGACGAGGATCCTGCGCATAAGGCCGGCGGAAACGCCGAAAAAGTGAGCACGGCTTTCAAACCTGGCATCCTTCCAGTCGATCAACCGAACGTACGCCTCGTTCACAAGCGCCGTTGCCTGTAGCGTATGGCCGTCCCGTTCACGTCCCATGTACCGTCTGGCGATCTTTCGCAGTTCGGCATAGACCAGCGGCGTTAGCTCTTCGAGAGCCTCTGCATCGCCGTCGCTCCATTTCCTGAGGAGTTCGGTAACGTTTTGTGGTGATGGTTCCGGCATCAAGATCAAGACCGCCAAAATCTAAATTTAGCACAAAGCGAAAAAAAGTAATCCGCGATGATGCAGTTTGCGATTCTTGAACGCACTTATTAACGGGCAGATGAGATTCAACCTCTTTTGTCCTAATTGATCGGTAAGTATTTTTTAAGGAGATAAATCAATGCAATATCTTGGAGTAATTAAATCGTTTGCCGCACGACGCTCGGTCGTCGGCGCAATTGTTTTCGCAATGTTCGCCAGTTTTTCGGTGATGAGCGCCGCGGCTCAAATCAATGATCGAATGGGAGAAACGACCTTCGCGAGCGGTTCCGTCGGCATGATTCCTGGCCAGAGTGCCCATATCGGGATCGTAAATGTAGCATTTGGGGATGGCAGCGTAAGGATGATCGGGGGGCACGTCAAGGTCTTTGACTTAAACGGTGTCGCGGTGGCAACTATCCCTGTGCCTCGGATCAGGAGTGGCGAATCTCATGTGGTACAGATCAAACGCGAGGACCTGAGTCATGTGGGTGATCCGAACACAGGACGTTTACAAGTTCGATTCGAGGTTTGGCTGCAGCACTCTGTCATGCCCGCCAACAGTGGCGGAACCAGCCGGCCATTCCAACCGTCATTTGAACTCGTCAACGACGAGACCGGACAGTCGGTGCTTATTGGACTCTTATTACCCGCGATCCAGAATTAACTATCCCCGACTCCCCGCCCCAACGCCTTTTAACTCTCCGCGTGCACCGCAATTTGCCTTATCACGGGACGGCACAGAACACGCGGAGAGTTATCTTGAGGATATTTCAAGTCTTTGTTAGACGGTTTAGAAAACCGTCTTTTTTTCTAACAAACGGCCGTAATGGGCTGCCGCACTGTGTTTTCGCGGCCAAGTATTTTTAGCAAAATGGCGCCGTTTTGAAAGAATCTTGTTTTGTTACTAAGCTGTTTATTAGGCATCGAGTGACTGTGCGTCGCCATCAGAGAGAAGAGAAAAATAACTAGATCTTAGGCCCGGATTCTGTTGTATCGAGTCTTTAGCCAACATTTTTGTGGCGCACAGGAGTTTCAAACAAACGGTAATAATTAGTTCTTACGAAACGGGAAAACTATAGATGAGAAAACTAAATACGAGATCAATGCAGTCTATTCTTGCTCTAAGTGCAGTTCTTCTGATCGCGTGCTCAGCGTGCGCTCAGAATGCGGGCGGCGGTTTAAGCTCTTGCCCACCTGTCGAAACCGGCACAGCAAATTCGCCGGAGCAAAAGCCGGCCTTTGCGGGCCAAACTCGGGCGTGTGCTGTTAAGTCCAGTGGGGCTTTCGAAGTCACGGTGCTGGCAACCGGACTCAATCGGCCATGGGCTGTCGAACCGCTGCCTGACGGCGGATTTCTGGTCACCGAAAAAGCCGGACAAATGCGGATAATATCGGCGGATGGTCAAGTAGGAGAGCCCATAGACGGGCTTTTGCCGGTTGACCAAGGTGGCGTTTCGGCGGTGAGCGGGCAAGGCGGATTGCCTCCGATAACTGCCCGCGGTCAGGGAGGCTTGCTCGATGTAGCACTAAGCCCTGACTTCAAAAAAGATCGGATGATCTATTGGAGTTTCTCCGAACAGCGAGAAGGCGGCAGCGGGACCAGTGTTGCTCGCGGCAAATTAACGGCGAACCGCAAGAAACTCGAACAGGTTCGGGTGATCTTCCGATCGATGCCGACATACAACAATGGCCTGCATTTTGGCTCACGCTTGGCATTCGGTCCGGACAAAAAGCTTTACCTCACGCTCGGCGACCGTTTCGACCGCGGATCGATGCGGCCACAGGCTCAGATGCTCAACAGCCACATCGGCAAAGTGGTGCGCGTCAATCCGGACGGTACTATTCCCACCGACAACCCGTTTGTAAAGACTGAGGGGGCACTACCCGAAATATGGACGCTGGGGCATCGAAATATTCAGTCTGCCTCTTTCGACGAAAAGGGACGCCTCTGGACCATCGAGCACGGGGCAAGGGGCGGAGACGAACTAAACCTGATCAAGAAAGGTACGAATTACGGCTGGCCGGTGATCAGCTACGGCGAAGAATATTCAGGCGACCCGATCCCCGGAGGCATCACCGCGAAAGATGGACTTGAACAGCCAGTCTACTATTGGGATCCAGTGATCGCTCCCTCCGGAGCACAAGTTTATACGGGGAAAGCATTCCCGGAATGGCGCGGAAATATATTCATCGGCGGGCTCGCTTCTCAAAGACTCGTGCGGCTGGTCGTTAAAGATGACCGTATAGTTGGCGAAGAACATATGTTGACCGAGCGTGGGCAACGTATTCGGGACGTTCGCCAGGGAACAGACGGATTTCTCTATGTTGTAACCGATCAGCCAAACGGCGAACTGTGGCGAATCGCTCCCAAACGCTAAGCCATCACCGATCGTATAGACGATAAAGAAGTGACAGACTTGCATTTGCTTTAGCAGGGGAAATGCGAGAAAAACAGGGCGGCCTTTTGAGGGGTCGCCCTGGTTTTTTTGTTGTGGTTTGTTGGTTGGCAGCGAGTTCCCGCTTACTCCTTCCTACTCCCTTCCTACTCCAGCCCGACGAAGTCGACGGTTGTGATGGTGTCGGTTGGGGTTAGGGTTCGGGGGGCGAAGCGGTAGCGTCTGGAGGTGACGGTCACCGTGTTCGTGCCTTCCGCAACCAGTGTGAACTCGTACAATCCGAACGAGCTGGTCACCGCCGTTCGCCTCGTGCCGTCGGGCCCGATCAGCGTCACGGTGGCGTTTCTCAGGCCCTGTCCGCTCGGGGTCGTGACACGGCCTCGGATCGTCCGCTCGGTGCTGCTTGTTAAGTTCACCGAACCGGCCGCGAAGTTCGAGGCTATCGCGTCCGCATTGCTGCTCGAGACGCTTCTCGCCGTCAGGTCGTCGCTGAACGTCACCGGCAGTGTGCCCGCCGCATTTGGCAGGATGTCGAAGGTGACCGTCATCACGCTTCTTGTCCCCGCCGCGAAGCTGCCTGTCGAATCGAACAGCACACCGAGCTTGCCGGCACCCGTCTGCGTCGTGTTCATCGCGAGGCTCGTACCGTCAGGTACTCCCGCCGAGAGCTGTGCCGAGACATAACGCATCATCGACGCGTTGAAGTTTACGGTAAAGCTCGCCGCCGCCTCATTGCCTGTCGCATCCAACTCGACCTGCAGGCTGACCCTCGATCCCGGCTGCGAGTTCGCACTCAGTATGCGGATCGCACGTGAGCTTGCCTGTGCATTCCCGCTCTCATCCGCAAACGTTGGCGGAGTGCAGGTTCCGGGGTTGAGAGCTGCCGGGCCGCCCGCCGCCGTCGGCGGATCGAGCCCGAGGTTGTAGCGTCCGACCTGTGTCACGTCGGTCGCATTGATCGGGCAGCCGTCTCCGAGCGTGCTCCTCGGAGCAGCGTCGGCGTTGCGGTACTGCCCCGCCGTCGGTGTCATCAGGCCGAGCACCATCAGGCGTAGGATCGTCACGTCATTAGCCAGCACTCCGTCACCGCCCGGCGGCATTCCGTTAGGACCGGCAACATCGCCTTCGAGATCAGAGTTGAACGAGACAAACCCCGTCCTGTAAAGAGCCGGCAGCGGATCGTTATTTGCATTCCTGACGTCTCTCACGGTCGGCTGGTCCGTAAAGCTGATGGCCGTGCTTATCGCCGTGTTGATACTCGTCGGGAATGTCACCCTCGCGATCTGTCTCGCACCCGCTGTCAGTGCCGGGAAGTTCGAGATCGTTATTCCTGCTCTGCCCGGTATGCTCGTGTTCACCGTCACCGTGCAGCCCGTTGTGTTGGTACCGCAGGCCACGGTCGGGATACCGAGAAGTGCGTTGTCGAAGCTCAGGCTGAACTCGAACCGGGTCTCATTCGCCTGGCTCGTCACATCGATCGGAACAGTGACAGGCGAGCCCGCATTGGCCACCGTGTTGACCACCCGAACCTCTCTCGGATTGCCTCCCGGCCCCGGAGCGTTGTAGGCAACAAAGTCGGCGTTCGTGATGTTTGTCGTGACATTGGTGTACGTCCTCGAGATCGGCTCGTATGTCCTGCCGAGGCCAGACGGCGTCACGACAAAGTTATTGCCCGAGACCGCAACGCCGAACGAGTAGTTGCCGTTGGCATCGGTCGTCGCTGTTGCACTTTGATCTGCCGTCGTGTTCGTCAGCGTTATCGTCACGCCTTCGAGGTTCGTGTTCGTGCCGAACGGTACGAACTGTTTGACGTTGCCCGAGATGCCGATCACGACGTTATGCTGGACGCTCTGTGATGTGCTGCCGGCAAAGTTACCGTCACCGGCGTACGTTGCTGTGATGGTCTTGACCCCGACCGTGGTTGAGGTCAGGCTGCAGGTTCCGGCTGTGACGGCTGCCGTACAGGTGGCTCCGGTGCCGTCAGAGACGGTGACGTTGCCGGTCAAGGTTCCGCTTGCGGGCGGTACCGGCTGTACCGACCAGTTGACCGCGTAAGATTGTCCGACCGCCGTTGCATTTGCCGCCAGGCTTGCCGCATTGGTGATCGTCGTGGTCGTCGCGGCTCCTCCCGTCACGGTCAGAGTTCCGTTTACGAATGCGAACGTGTAGTTGGCATTTGCAAGCGTGCCCTGTGTGATCGTGATCGGGTAGTTGCCCGGTGCACTCGTCGCGTTGGCCGTTGTCGAGAGGCTTGGGGCTCCCGTCAGGTTGCCGACGCCTTCGCCATTGGCAAAGCCTGTGACAGCGAACGTCAGCGGCGGGTTGGCTGCTCCGAAGACTCGCGTCTTGTTGTCAGCCGTCACCGTAAGTTGGATCGAGTTGACCGTCAGCGTACCGTTCGTGAATGTTCCGAACGAGTAGTTGTTCGAAGCAAGTGTGCCCTGCGTCACGGTGATCGGGTAAGCACCGACCGGTGAGGTTGCGGTTGCTGTTGTCGACAGTCCCGGTGCTCCTGTGACGTCGCTCGTTCCGAGGTTCTGCCCGAGGACAAAGCCTGAGAACGTTGCCGTCAGAGCAGGATTCGCTGCTCCGTAGCCGCGTGCCTTGTTGTCGGCCGTCACGTTAAGTGCTTTCTTCGCGACATTGATCGAGCCCGGGATGTAGTTGAACACATAGTTCGGTGCCGCTGCTCCCGAGCACGATGTCGGATAAGGCGAGCCTGCCGCTCCCGAGCCTTGGGTGTATGTCGTCGAGCAGTTCGGCTGCGTGGTAATCACCGCCGCCGTCTGGCCGAGCACGAATCCCGCGATCGTATTCGTAATTGCCGGAGCCGCATCACCATAAGTCAGGTTATGCGACGAGGCCGTCACGTTCAGGATCGCAGGGTTCACGACCTGCGTCGAAGAACCATTGCTCGCGTTAAAGTTAGCATTGCCCGAGTACTGGCCGTTGATCGTCCTGGTACCCGCCGGCAGGTTGTTCAGCGAACAAGTAGCCGAACCGAGAGCATTGAGCGCAAGATTCTGACGTCAAGGAAACTGATCGTCCCCTGCGGAACCCCAGCCCCCGGCGGATTCGCCGCCACCGAACCAGTTATCGTAAACGTCTGCCCATACGTCGGAGCATTCTGCAAGGTCTGCACCACCGTCGTCGTATCTGCCTTATTGACCGTATGGCTCTCCGTGTCCGCACTGCCGCTGAAGTTTCCATCACCGCCGTAGGTCGCGGTCAGCGTATTCGGCCCGACCGCCGTGCTGGAAAGCACACAGCTCGTTGCCGGAAGTGTGATCAGGCAGTTGTTCGTGCCGTCGGTCACGTTGATGTTCCCCGTCGGTACGCCCGCTCCCGGAGCGACCGCTGCGACAGCCACCGTCACCGTGTAGTTCTGCCCAAAGACAGACGGATCAGGCTCGTCGGATGTGATCGTCGTAGCCGTATTGGCCCGGTTCACCACCAGCGTGAACGTCGAATCCGTCACCGCTCCGCAGTTGTCCACTGCCCGGATCGTGATCGTATGCGTGCCCACCGGTGCCGAGTTCGAGATCGAGACGACCCCGGCCGCGTTCACCGAGACACTGCCTGTGAACGTTCCCGTCGACTGCACGGTAACGCTTGTCACCGAACCATTGTCCGTCGGACCGGTCGCCGGATTGACCGTGATACCGGATTGCCCGAAGACAACCGCCGCAGGGTTGTTATAGGTCAGCACCGGAGCCGTATTCGGCAGCACCGTCACCGTCAGCGTCGCGTCCGTAAACAACCCGCCGCCGTCCGTCACACGCACCGTGAACGTCGCCGTCGTCGCTCCGCACGCCGCAATGATGTCGGCCGTGATCGTGCCCGCCGTGTTGACGACGTTAGAGATCGTCACGCCATTCGAAGGGTTAGCACTCGTCACCGCAACGACAAGGCTGCCGAGAGGTGTTTCAAGATCACCCACCGTCGCGATCGTCGAATTCGACACAGGCGAACCCGCCTGCCTCGTCACACCAACCGCCGGCACGATCGTCGGTGGGGTGTTATTGAGCTCATACGCTCCGATGTCGCTGCCATCGCCGCCGGTCGCGTTCGCGATCGACGCAATGTCGAACGGCCTCACAAAGTTCGGCCCGTTGCCACGCTGGTCAAATCCGTTGGCGACAAAGTCAAATCCCTTGTCGATCGCCGAACTCACACC